>Ga0209426_1000037_pt1 | contig 270512 bp, 228 predicted proteins | sample Deesub1362B_J571_FD_187697 | JGI IMG/M metagenome (GOLD analysis project Ga0209426, IMG submission 187697) | Deep oceanic, basalt-hosted subsurface ecosystem from Juan de Fuca Ridge flank, Pacific Ocean, CORK Borehole 1362B_J2.571 (SPAdes)... ...
CGCCATCCCGCCTTCGACCCAACGGCAAGTCGTTCTTTGGCCTCCGCGCCTGCGGCGCGGAGTGTCTTTTGACGAGTCACATCTTGTAAAAGGACATGGAAGGGGCTTGGCCCCCGACCGGTGTCGCGGGCGGCCCAAGCCGTCGACGATGCAATGCTTGGAATCGGGCGCACCCATTGTCGGCAACGATGATGCGCTGGAGATGTCCGAGCAGATCGATCTCTAACGCATCGGCCCGCCGGGTTTGGCGCGGTTAGCGCGCACGATGCGTCCACCGAACGTCGCGTTCCTGGAGGACAGCCAACGGCAGCTATTGGCGCGGCCCTGTCGACAGGCTAGGCGTAATGCTCGTGGGCGACAGGCGTGCTGTGGAAACGGTCGCGGGAGGCGGCGGTTTCGGTCTTCAGCCAGTCGACGAAGGCTTCGTGGGCGGTGCAGGCGCGGCGGGGGCGCTCGGCATGGACGACGCGATATTGCTGGCCGATCGGGGCGCCGGCGTTCAGGCGACGAACCAGCCGCCCTTCGGCCAGCAGCCGCTCGCTGGCCAGCGGCACGGCCAGCGCCAGACCCATGCCGCTGGCTGCGGCTTCGTACATCGCTTGCAAGGTGGGAAAGGTCTGGCTGGCGCGCGGCGGCGCGGCGGGACGGCCGACCTGTTCGAACCAGCGCGACCACAGGTTCGCGCCGCCAGCCGTAGTCAGCAGGGCGTGGTCGGAAAGATCGTCGATCTGCTCAACGGGCGCGCCGCCGGCCGGTGTCGGGGCCGAGACGACGAAGGCGTCCAGCTCGACCAGCACCTCGGAGGCGAAGTCGGCCGGGGCCGCATCGCCGCCGCAGATGGCCAGGTCCGCCTGGCCGTCGCGCAGGCCATCCAGCCCCTGGCGGATGATCAGCTCGATTTCCAGTCCGCGCGCACGCAATGCGCCCAGGCGCGGCATCAGCCAGGTGACGGCGAACGAATGCGAAGCGCTGACCCGCACCGCGCCGCCAGGCGCGCGCAGGCGACGGGTGGCTCGCCGGATGACCTCCAGCGCCGGGGCGATCTCGTCCAGATAGCGCGCGCCGATCTCGGTCAGACGCGGCGTGGGCCCGGAGCGATCGAACAGTGGCGCGCCGACGAAACTTTCCAGCAGTTGGATGCGACGTGAGAAGGCCGAGGGGCTGAGGGCCAGCTCGGTCGCGCCGGCGCGGAAGCTGGCGGTGCGAGCGGCGACCAGGAAGGCCTCGGCGGCCTCCAGTGGCGGGGTCTGTCTCAGCATGGGCGAGAACCCTTTGCGACCATGACGTCGAGCTAGCACTCCATTGTCACAGAATGAGGACAGGTTGCGCGGCGCGGGACGGGCGGTTCGGGGGATGCGTTGCGTTCGACGCAAGGACGGTTGCAAGGTCCGCGCTTCTGGCGAGACGGGCGATCCGGCAAGCGAAGCGTGCGGACCATTCTGCATCCGCGCTTTGCTAATCGCCTACCCATGCGCCTTGCCCTGATCTCCGACACCCATCTGGCTCCCGTCGCGGCCGCCTTCAACGCCAATGCCGAAGCGGCGATCGACTGGATCGAGACGTGGGCGCCCGATGCGGTGATCCACCTGGGCGACGTCACCGCCGACGGGGCCGAGGATCCGGACCAGTTCGAGCATGCCCGCGTGCTACTCTCGCGGCTGTCGGCGCCGCTGCACTGCCTGCCCGGCAATCACGATGTCGGGGACTGTCCGCCTGCGAACGGAACCAAGGAGCCGCCGTTCTCGTCGCGCCGCCTGGCTCAGTTCCGCGCCGCCCTGGGCGCCGATCAGTGGTGGTTCGCCCGCGATGGTTGGACGTTGATCGGCCTCAACGGCCAGCTGTTTGCGAGCGGCGATGCCGAAGACGCCTTGCAGGCCGAGTGGCTGGAGAACGAATTGGCGGCAGTGCGCGGGCCTGTCGCGCTCTTTCTGCACAAGCCGTTGGTGCTGGAAACGCATGAGGACACGCCCGATCATCCCCGCTTCGCGCCGCTGGAGGCGAGGCGGCGGCTGGCGCGGCTGCTAGCGGATCGTCCGGCCCTGGTGGTCAGCGGTCATGTCCACCAGCACCGGCGCCGGCGGATCGGCGTCGCCGATCATCTGTGGGCGCCATCGACGGCTTTTCTGCTCCCCGACAGCGTCCAGCCGCGCTTGGGCGACAAGCAGGTCGGGCTGCTCACGCTCGAGCTGTCGCCGGACGGCGGCTGGCGCGCCGAGATGGTGTCGCCGGCGGCCATGGTCTCGCATGACGTCCTGGACCACCCCGAGGTCTATCCGCAGGTTCTCGAGATGAAGCGGAGCGCGATGTGACGGTCCCAGCCCAAGGCTCTAGCCGTTCGCGTTACGCCGTCTATGGCCTCTGCGTCCTAATCGTCGCCTATGTGCTGGCCTTCATCGATCGGCAAATCCTGAACCTGCTGGTCGAACCGCTGAAGCACGACCTGGGGCTCAGCGATCTGCAGGTAAGTCTGCTGCAAGGGCCGGCGTTCGGTCTCTGTCTCGCCTTAGCCGGCCTGCCGATCGGGCGGCTGGTCGATACGCACCGGCGCGTGACCGTGCTGGCGATCGGGGTGGCGGTCTGGAGCCTGATGGCGGCCGGCTGCGGCCTGGCGCCCAGCTATGCGATGCTGCTGGCCTGCCGGATTGGCGTCGGGACGGGAGAGGCCGCCATGACCCCCAGCGCCTATTCGCTGATCGGCGACTGGTTTTCTCCCAAGCGCCAAGGCGTCGCGGCCGGCTTCTATAGTATGGGCGCCTATGTCGGCGGCGGGCTGGCTCTGATCCTGGGCGGGGTGCTGCTGAAGGCTCTGCCGGCCAGCGACGGGATGGCGGCGTGGCGTCTGGCCTTTCTAGCGACCGCCGCCGCCGGGATCCCCGTGGCCCTGTGGGTGGCCACCCTATGCGAGCCGTCCCGCAGCGATGCGTCGCCGAGCAAGACCCCGCCCTCGTGGCGTGAGGCGCGAACCTGGTTCGCCGGGGCCGGCGGACGAGGGGCCCTGGCCGTCAACACCGCCGTCACCTTCGCGGCGATGGCCAGCTACGCGATCTCCGCCTGGACGCCCAGCGCCTTGATCCGCGCCTTCCACCTGGCGCCGCATGCGGTGGGTCTGCGCTTTGGCCTGACGATGATCACCGCGGGCGTCGCCGGCAGCTTGAGCGCGGGCTTCATCGGCGACGCTTTGCGCGCGCGTGGGGTGAGAGACGGACGGCTCTGGGCACTCGGCTTGGCGGCCATGGCGGCGATCCCTTTGGCGGCGAGCGCCACGCGCGCGGCTTCGCCCGACCTGACCTTCATCCTGCTATGGCCGCTGATCTTCCTGGTGACCATGGCCGTCGGCTGCGGGCCAGCCAGCCTTCAGGAGATCACCCCGGTCAGGATGCGCGGCCTGCAGCACGCCCTGGCCGTCCTGGCGGTCAATCTGTTCGGTTTAGGCCTTGGGGCGCCGGTCGTGGCCGCCATCACCGATCTCGTCCTGCACGACGACGTCCGGGTCGGCCACGCCCTGGCCATGGCCGCGCCGGTGATGCTGGCCCTGTCGGCGACCTGCGCTCTGCAGGGGCGGGCCGCCTATCGCCGAGCGCTTCCGGTCGACGCCTGAAGGCTGCGTTGCGCCTGGCGCAACGTCCGTTCGAACCTGCGCGCTTAGGCGCGCCCGGGGGGCCGAAGTATCGCAAGGCCGTAGCTTTCAGACGCTCGGGGATCCCATGTTCAGACTGTTCGCCACGACCAGCGCCTTCGCCTTGCTCGCCACCGCTGCTGGCGGCGCTCAGGCCCAAGAGACCGCTCAGTTGGAGGAGGTCGTCGTCGTCGGCAGCCGCGCGACAGCCCGCCTGGTCACCGACTCGCCCGCCCCAGTGGACGTGATTTCGGCCGAGACGCTGGCCGCCCAAGGCTTCGACGACATCAGCCGCGCGTTGGCTTTCATCGCTCCGTCGTTCAACTTCCCGCGCGGCGCCACCGGTCCGTCGGCGGCCAATACTCGGGCCGCCAGCCTGCGCGGCCTGGCGCCCGACCAGGTGCTGGTGCTCGTCGATGGCAAGCGCTGGCATGCCTCTTCGGTGATCAACTTCAACAACGTGTTCGGCCGCGGCTCTGTCCCGACCGACTTGGGCGCCATTCCGATGTCGGCGGTGGCTCGGATTGAGATCCTGCGCGACGGGGCGGCGGCCCAATACGGTTCCGACGCGATCGCCGGAGTGATCAACATCGTCATGCGCAGCGACCGAGGCGGCCGCGCCACCGTCCAGGCCGGTCGTACGGAGGAGGGGGACGGCGGCACGGTCACCGCCTCGCTAGGCTATGGCTTCACTCTGGGCGAACGCGGCCGGCTAAACCTTTCGGCCGAGGTTCGCAGCCGCAACAGCACCAACCGCGCCGCGATCGACAGCCGCTATGGCCGCGTGACCACCCAGCAGGGCGACCCGGATTCTCTGGACGTCGGCCTGGCAGCGAACGGCGAGTACGACCTCGGTGGCGCCGTCACCCTCTACGGCGACGTCGTCTATGATCGCCGCCGTTCGATCAGCCCGGCCCAATACCGCGCCCCGACCGTTGCCCCGGCCATCTATCCGCAAGGCTTCGTACCGCACATTCGGCTGGATCTGGACGACGCGGGTGGCGCGGTCGGTCTGCGCGGCGCTTGGCGCGGCTGGTCCTGGGACCTCAACGACGCCCCCGGCTACAGCCACGCCCGCTTCGCGGTGCGCGACACCACCAACACCTCGCTGGGGACCGCCAGCCCGACCCGTTTCGACGGCGGCGGCGCGCGCTACGTCCAGAATGTGCTCGACTTCACCGCTTCGCGACCGTTGCGCCTGGGCGCCGGCGGCAACCTGGCCCTCGGTGTCGAGCACCGCTGGGAAGGCTTCAAGATCATCTCGGGCGAGCCGAACTCGTACACCGGCGCCGGCGCCCAGGGCTTTCCAGGCTTCAACCCGCCCACGCCGGTCGACGCCGACCGCGGCGCCGTGGCCGCCTTTGTCGACGGCGAACTGAAGCCGGTAGAAAGCGTGACCCTGGCCGCCGCGGCGCGCTACGAACACTATGGCGACTTCGGCGATGCGACCTCGGGGAAGATCAGCGCCCTGTGGCGGCCCGTTCCCGTCCTGGCGGTCCGGGGAACGATCTCGACCGGCTTTCGCGCTCCGTCGCTGCAGCAACGTTTCTTCTCGACGGTGACCAGCCAGTCCAGCGGCGGCATTCTGGTCAACATCGGGACCTTTGCCGTGGACGATCCGGTGTCGCGGGCGCTGGGCGCTTCCCCGCTAAAGCCCGAGAAGTCGCATAATCTCAGCGCCGGCCTGGTGGTGACGCCAGCCGCAGGCTTCTCGTTCACCGCCGACGTCTTTCGGATAAGGATCGAAGATCGCATCGCGCTCAGCGAAACCCTGAGCGGCGCCGCCGTGACCGCCGTCCTGAAGGCGGCCGGGGTCACCAACGCCAGCCAGGCGCGTTTCTTCACCAACGCCGCCGACACCACCACGCGCGGCTATGAGCTGACGGCGAACTGGCGCGGGCGGCTGGGCGCGAACGGCCGGTTCGACGTGACCGCAGGCCACACCCAGACCGATACCGACCTGGACCGGCTGCGAGCCAATCTGGTCTTACCGTCCTTGCCCTTACTGGGTGTCGCCGCGATCGACCTGATGGCCGACGCCCTGCCGCGAACCAAGACCACACTGACCGCGCGCGCCGACTGGCGGGCTTGGAGCGCGGGCGTGAATCTGGCTCGCTTCGGGTCGTTCCGCGCTGTTCAGGTGGCGAGCGAGCAGGTCTTCGGGCCGATCACCACGATCGACCTTACCCTCGACTACGCCGTCAATTCGCGCCTGAAGGTCGGGTTGTCGGTTCTGAATCTGAGCGACGCCTATCCCGACAAAATCGCTGACCGGGCCCTGACACAGGGTGGCGGCATCCAATATCCTGAGGTCGGTGGCGTCGGCACGAACGGCCGCGAGTACGTGCTTCGACTATCATCGCGCTTCTGAGGGCGGCCGCCGGCATTCAAGGCAGGTGAACGTCCGCCTCCAGACAATGCACGAACGTCCGCGTCTGGCGGCGACTTCGACATCCTCATCGTCGAGCCAGCGACGGGCGAGGCGATCCAGTACAGGATCCAAGCCAAGCGCCTTTCGCCGCATCCGACCACCTGGGGCTGGGGCTCCTATCGCGAGCTCGACCATCCCCACGGCCAAGGAAAGCAGGCTTCCACCCTGATCCGGTCTTCGGCCAAGGAGGCGATCAAAACCATTCCGCTCTATGCCTTCTACAATCCCGAGACCGGGTGCGCGGCCTCCGGTGGCGAGATCTCCGGCATCGAGCTGGCGGACGGGCGAGAGATCAACCAGATCGTAAAGACCCTGGTGAAGGCCAAGGCCGCCTCCAAGCGGCCGCGCCTGAAGCGCCTAGATCATCTGCGCGATCTCTTCTTTCCCCTATCGACGATACTGTGCCCGCCGTTGGGCGCGGAGAGGCCCGCGTCGACGGGGATCATCCCACCCCGAACCTCCCGTCTGGCAATCGAGACCCGGGGTCGTCCTCATTGGATGTGGGTCAAGAAAATCCCCCGACTGCCGCGTGACCGCCAGGAGAACCTAGCCCTGCCGTCGCCCACCCAAGAAACGTCGCGGCGATCGCGCGGCGCGCGCCAAGTGTCCGCGGCTCGCCGGTTTCCGGCGGTGGTCGAGCGCGCCTTGGCGCGGCGCGAGGAGGAGGCGATCCAGGTTGCTCTGGTCAAGCGGCCGAAGATCGTCCTCGTCTCCAAGGGTGGCTAACAGACCCCGCATGGGTCGGAGAAGAGCCGTTCGCTGCCAGCGGCGCCGGCCTGAAGGTCCGGAGCTTGGCAAGGTGCCAACGTCCGCAATTGGCGCACTGTTGCCTCGAAGGGGCTTAGTTCAGGGCCGTAGGCGTCCTAGCAATTGAACCGAGCTCCTATCGCCAAGAACCTTCGGGCAGGAGCACGTTGCGATCCGCATGGACGATGGCTTCGTGCAACGCGGCCTTGCTGAGTGGCAGGCAGTAGGCTGGTCTCGCGCGTTCAAACCGCCAGCTCTCACCTAGCGAGCCTGCATCATACGGTTCGAATCCGAATTGCGCCACGAGCTCGGACACGACGCGTTTTGCATCGTCGTCGTCGCCTGCCAGCGGCAGTGCGCGGCGCGCCCCTGAGGTCAGCCGGGATCCCGTATGGTTCAGGTCGCGGGCCAGGATAGCGTTGAAGGCCTTGACAAAGCGAGCGCCGGGAAAGCGCTGCGCGACGAGCTCACTGGTTGTTGTGTGGTTGGCGTCGAGTTCGACGATCGCGCCGTCCCGATCCGGATAATAGTTGTTTGCGTCGACGACGATCTTGCCGGCTAGGCCTGGATGTTGAAGTTCTAGTGCCCGGGCAAGAGGGATGGCGATCAGGACGATCTCCCCAAAAGCGACCGCGTCGTCAACGCCGCCAGCCCTAGCGCCAATTTTCTGCGCGAAGTCGTCTAGCGTCACCGGGTCACGCGAGTTGCTCACCATGACTTCGTGTCCGGCGTCGACCGCAAGTCTAGCGAAGGCGCGGCCGATGTTCCCCGCGCCAATCGTGCTGATCCGCATTGCAACGCCCTCTTCACTGTGCGGGACAGGTGGTGGCGTCCTCTCGCTCGGTCAAGCTTCAGGCGCTGATTTCAGGGCGGCGTTGGTTGTGGTGAGAGGCGCCTGTCCGACGAGATACCAAGGTCTCAGGCGCTCAGGCCGATCTCATCATCGGCTTGGCGGAGTCGTTTCCTGTCAGCGGCGCCGCCAGCTGAAGGTCCGGAAGCTGGCAGCATTCCAACGTCAGCAACTGGCGCTTATCTGCATATGAAAATCAGCGCATCCCGCGATGCTGTTGTTGCTGGTGATGGGGCTCTGCCTAGCGGATGGCGGGTCTACCAAGTGTGCGGTACGCATTCCATCGTACATTAGAGTGCTATAGCGAACACATAGTGCTCCGTTTTATTCATTGCGGCGCACCTACGCCCCAAGTACGCACCGACGCCCGTGCGGTACGTTTAAGGCGCATGTGTGTGCGGGGAGGTGGCATGAACGGCCGCTCACCCGTTCGGATCACCCTAGCCGCCTGGCGCGATCATCCGCTGAATGGCCGCGTCCTGCGCCGCGCGCATGGCATGAGCGCCCCAGACGATCAATCCCGACAACACCCCGCCGGCCGTGCAATATTCCACGGCGGTCAGCCCTCGCTCGTCGCGCCACAGCGCGATCAAGGCCTCATTCAAGCGGAGGCGACGAAGGTGGGCGATCACGAAGGTCATGGGGCCTTTGGCTTGAGCTGCGTCCCGTCAAACCTCCCACCTCGGACTTAAGATCGCGCCAAATAACGTGGTTGAACCGTCTTAACGCCCCCTCGGCGCGGGCGCGGGCGCGGCGCGACCGCGATGCTGCCCAATTTGGGCGGTGGGAGCGTTGCCGCGCGGGGGGCGCGTCGGCCAAGGTTTTAATTATTGAGCAACCATGCTCAGGGGTTTCTGGGGAGTGGGCGACATGCTTCGCGAATTCATCAATCAAGTTTCGGCGCTGCTGAAGGACGAGTCGGGCCTGACCTCGACCGAATATTCGACCATGGGCGGCGCTATGGCCGGCGGCGTTTTCACGATGTCGGACGCCCTGTCGCAAGCCTCGGGCACGGCCTTCGACAACGTCGTCAACGCCGTGGCCGGCGACGACGGTTCGGCCGCCTAATACTGACGGCGCGCCCGGACCGCTTGAAGGTTCGGGCGCGTTGAAACCATGATCGGCGTCAATAGGGTCATAGACGCGACTCTCGTCGCCCTGCTTGCGGGTTGCATCTTCTCGGATGTCCGTCGGCGGGTCATACCGAATATTCTTTGCGCGGCGGTGGCCGTGCTGGGGTTGATCGCTGGCCTGATCGAGGATCCCGCCGCCGTGATTTATCCGGTCCTTGGCGGCGCCTTGCTGATCGTCGGCGGTCTCGCGCTGCATCGCAAGGGCGTGCTCGGCGGTGGCGATGTCAAGCTCATGGCCGCCTTGGCCATCTGGCTCACGCCAATCGAGATGGGCCGGTTCGTGCTGTGCACCATGATGGCGGGCGGAGTGGTCGGAGCGGGCTATCTGATCGCCGGCTTCGCGCGGCGTCTGCGCGACAAGACCGCGCCGGCCGCGAGCGGCGTGCCGTATGCCCTCGCGATCGTGGTCGGGTTCTATTTCCTGCGTCCCGATCGCGTTCTTCTTCTCCTGCGGGCCTAGGGACGGAAAGTCTGTCGCCATGAGCCAGAATGACACCGACGCCTCGCCGCGGGGCGGTCTGCTCCTGCTTTTGAAGAACATTGGGATGTTCCTGCTGTCCGCGATCGTGGCCGGTGTGGTCATCCAGCTCGGCAAGCACGTCGCGCCCTCGCTGTTTGGCCACCCGACGCCACCGCCCGTCAAGGAGAGCGGTCGATGACGCCCCCCGATCCTTTCGGGCTGGGTCCGGCCGGCGCGCCGGCCAAGCCGGCCTCGGCGCTGCTGACCGGCCTGAAGAATATCGGCATGTTCTTCGCGGCCCTAATCGCGACCGTTCTAATCGCCAGCCTCTTCAAGTCGGCCCTGGCCTCGACCGGCGGCCACGCGGCCGGCCGCTATTATTTGGAGACGTCCACGGCGATCCGGGCCGGCGAGACCCTCTCGCCAAGCAATACCGTCTGGCGGGCGGGCGCGGCCAAACGCGGTTCCGATGTGTTGTCTTCCGACACCAAGGGCGCCGATGTCTACTGGGGTTGGCAGGCGCTCGCGCCCATCCGCGCGGGCCAGGCCGTGACCAAGAGCGCCGTCGTCGATGCGCGGGCCGATGCCGCGACGCTGTCGCCGCCGCCCGGCAAGGTCGGTTTCATTCTCGCCGGCGATGAACTGACCTCGGTCAGCCAGGTTCTGCGTCCCGGCGCGCGCGTCGACGTTATCGCGGTCGCCGGCGGAGGTCGCAACGCTAGCGCTGCGGCCGCCGTCGCCACCTTGGTGCAGGCCGCGCCGGTGCTGCATGTGCGAGGCGGACTGAAGCGCGGCGGCCGCGGGTTGGACGCTTCGGTGACCCTGGCGGTCTCGCCCGAGGAGGCCGAGGACATGGCCGCCTGGCGGCGCAATGGCAGCCTCGTCCTCACGGTCTCGGGGCCGAACAGCGCCGATCCGTCGCGACTGGGGCAATGGCGTGCGCTTTATGACGACGCCGAGGTCAACGCCAGCGACGCTGCCGCCGACCCTCGCCCCGCCGCCGAACATGCCTCTAGCGGCGCGAAAGGGTCGGTCGCGACGCCGCCTCCGTCTTCCAGCGTCGCGGTGATCACGCCCAGTGGCGCCCGTCAGCAGGCCTTGCCTTGACCCTCAAAGCCTTTTTCGTCGCGTCCGCGACAATGTTGTGGACCGTCAACGCGGCGGGGGCCGAGCGCGAAACGCTGCGCGAGGGCTCCGTCTTGACGTTCAAGCCCGCCAGCGATGTCGCGTCGGTCGTGCTGTCGAACGAGGACGCCCTGGCGGTCGATGTGCGCGGCCCGCGTCAAGTGGTGGTGTTCGGCAAGAAGGAGGGGGTGGGCGAGCTTCTGCTGCTCGACGCGCGCGGCCGCGACATCGAGCGCCACGCCTTCACTGTGGTCGGCGACCTGTCCAATCTCGAGTCGGTGCTCAACGGCGCCTTGCCCGGCGCCAGGATCCACGCCGAGCGCGCGAGCGGCGTCGTCGTGCTCAGCGGCGAGGCGGCGACCAGCGCCCAGGTGGCTACCGCCGGGACCATCACCGCCGGGGCGTTTCCAGCCCTGAAGCTGGTCAATCTGGTGCGAAGCCGCGCCAGCGACCAGTTGGCGGTGTCCGTGCGGGTGATGGAGGTGCGCAAGAGCCGCCTCAAGGCCCTGGGCATTCGCTGGTCGGCAATGAACCGCTTCAACCAGGGGACAGGCGCGGTGGGCAACACCTTCGCCTCGGCCTTGGGGCAGCCGGGGTCGGCCGATTTGTTCGCCTCGGCCAAGTTCACGCTCAATCGTCTGACCCTGGACGCCTACATCAACTTCCTGCGGACGGAGGGGGCGGCCACCATGCTGGCCGAGCCGACCTTGGTGGCGACCAGCGGCCAGAAGGCGCGCTTCCTGGCCGGCGGCGAGATCCCGGTGCCCACCCCCTATATAAATGGCGCTGGGGTGAGCAATTCTCTTGGCTACACGTTCAAGCCCTACGGCGTGACTCTGGAGTTCACCCCCGAGATTCTCGACGGCGAGCGGGTCAAGCTTGAGCTCGCCCCCGAGGTCTCCGCCATCGACGATAGCCACGTGGTCGAGTTCGGCGGCGCCAAGGTGCCTGGCCTCGTCAGCCGGAAGACCGCGACCACGGTGACCTTGCGTTTCGGCGAGAGCCTCGCCATTGCTGGTTTGCGCACGCGCGACACTCAGAAGGACCGGCGTGGACTGCCGTTCAAGACCCCGTTCAATCTGGGCGACGCCCTGGCCGGGGCCAATAACACGCAAGACTCCGACACCGAGCTGGTGCTGATCGTAACGCCCGAGACCGTGGCCGACGCCCAAGGTCGGATGCCGACCGCCCGGGAAGCGGACCCGCCGCCGGTGTCGAACCCGGCCAGCCACGCTCCAGGGCGGCCCTGATGACCGACGCCGAACGGTTGGTGGCCGGACTGGTCGACGCCGCCGCTCGCGCCTTTCCTGGCGATCATCATGGCGAGCTCGTCGTCGAGCGTCCGGCGCTGGAGGCCCATCTGTCCAGGATCATCGCCGGGCGTCGTGATTTAGCGGGCTCCGAGGCGGAGGCCCTGGTGGACCGGGCCTGCGACGAGATCCTCGCCTTTGGACCGATCACCGCCCTGATGACCGCGCCGGGCGTCACCGACATCCTGATCAACGGTTGGAACCGGATCGTCTATGAGCAAGATGGCCGACTCCATGATTTCGACGGGCGCTTCTTTGGCCCTGAACACCTGAACAGCTTCGTGCATCGCCACGTGGCCAGGGCCGGCCGGGCGGTCAATCGCGCCAATCCGTGGGCGGACGTCGAACTGCGTGACGGCTCGCGCATGCACGTCGTCAGCGCTCCCGTCGCCCAGGGCGGCCCCTTCGTGTCGATCCGACGCTTTCCCGAACAGCCTTTCAGCCTGGAGGCTCTTGAAACGCTCGGCGCCATCGATCGGGCCCAGCGATCCTGGTTGGAGAGCGCCGTGCGCGACCGGCTGAACCTCGTCATCGCCGGCGCGCCCGGAGCGGGCAAAACCACCTTGCTCGGTGCGTTGCTGGCCAAGGCGCCGCCGCATGAGCGCATCGTGATGATCGAGGATGTCAGCGAGCTCAAGGTCGAGCATCCTCATTGCGTTAAGCTTCAGACGCGCCGCATCGCGCATGGCGAGGGCCAGCCGGCGTCGATCCGTCAGTTGGTGAGGGAGACGCTGCGGATGCGGCCCGACAGGCTCGTCGTTGGCGAGGTCCGCGGCGAGGAAGTGTTCGACATGGTCGCGGCCATGTCGATCGGCCTGGCCGGCTCGCTGAGCACCCTGCACGCCGGTTCGGTGGATGGCGCGATGCGGCGGCTGGCGTCGCTCTACGCCGCGGCGGCTCTTGGCCAGGCGGGCGTTGAGCCGCGGGCGGCCATCGCCCACGCCGTAGACGCCATCGTTTTCCTGGCGCGCGATGAAGCGGGCCGTCGCCGCGTGGTCGATATTCGCGGCCTGGTGGGCGTGTGAGCGGCTGGGCCGACCGGCTGGGCGTGACGCCACGCCCGGAGGCCGCGCTGGCGGCCGCTGGGGCTGGCGTGTTCGCGGGACTATGGAGCGGGGTGGCGCCGTTAGGCTTGGCTCTGGGTTTGGGCGGCGGCCTCTTGATCGGACAGGTCCTCCACCAGCGCAGGGACGCGGGCGAGGCGCGCGATCGCGACCAGGTTCGGCGATTGATCGAGACCGCCGCGCCCCTCGCGCGGGCCGGGATGTCGCTGGACGCGGCCCTGCGGCGGGCGGCGCGGGCGGCCAGCGGCCCCGGCGCGTCCGTGCTCGCCGACGGATTATCCGCCCAGGCGGCTGGCCGCTCGGTCGATATGGAAGCCTTCCGACCCTATCCTTACACCACCCTGCTGTTCGAACTGCTGCGGTTGCATCGTGAACAGGGCGGCGATCCTCAACCCTTCCTGACCGCGTACCGAACGGCCTTGGGGATGAGCGAGGATCTGGCCAAGAAAAAGCAACTCGCCCTGACCCAGATTCGCTGGCAGGCCAATGTCATCACCGTGTTCTTTTTCCTGGTGCTCGGCTTCTCGGCCGCCCATGCGGGCGTCTTCGTCTCGGCGCTGCTGGAAAGTCCCGACGGTCGCTGGATGACCACCCTGGCCGCCACGCTGGTGATTTGGGGCCGCGTGGCGTTGAACGGTCTCGCCAGGACCATGTCATGAGCCTCGAGGAGCGCTACCAGGGAGAGATCGAGGCCGCCTGCGAATTCGTGGCCATCGCGGCGTTGGCCGCGGCCGAGGCCGGCGCTCCGCCCGCCTGGGCTCTGGGTCTTGGTCTGAAGCTGGCCGATGCGCGCGAGATGGACATGTCCGCGGCCGCCGCGCATTGGCGGCGACTGCGCGCCGCGCCCGACCCGGGTCTTCTGCCCGCCATGTCGGACGCGCCAGCCCCGGCCCGGGCCTTGCTGGCGCTAGCGATCGAGGCCGAGGAAAACGGCGATGATCTGCGCGAACGCTTGCGCATCTACCTGGCCAACAGTTTCGAACGACGTGAGTTTTCGTTGCGGCGGCGGATCGAGACCGTGCCGGTCTATATGATCATCGTGCTGGTGCTATTCTTCATGCCCGCCATCGTGCTGATGCTGATCGGCCCCTCTTTCCTGGCCCTGTTACGCGCTCTCTACGCGGCCTGAACATGCCGCCCAATCTGGGCAGTCGCCGCATGGAGGGCCAACTGGCCACTCCCTATAGTTTACGAGATGTCACCATAAGGGTGCGGGGGTTTAGGGGGTATCATGTTCAAGCTCTTCCGTGCGGCCGTCGTCGCCTTGGCGGCCCTCTTCGCCGTCTCCACGATCGTGCCCGACGCGACCGCGCAGGCCGCGACCACGCCTTCGGGCAAGACCCTGACGAAGGTCAAGAAGTCGCCCGTCAAGAAGAAGGCCAAGAAGGTCAAGAAGGACCCGACCAAGCGCGGCGCCAAGAAGGTCAAGAAGGACCCGACCAAGAAGGGCGCCAAGAAGGTCAAGAAGACGCCCACCAAGAAGGGCGCCAAGAAGATCAAGAAGGCCCCCTCGAAGAAGAAGAGCGTCAAGTCGACCAAGAAGCCTGTTAAGAAGGTCGTGCCGAAGCCCGGCTCGACCCCGCCCAAGACCAATACGCCCTAACCAGGGCGCTCTGGCGAACCATGTCGCGCACTGTCTTCTGGCGGGACGAAAAAGGCGTGGCCTCAGTCGAGGCCACGATCCTTTTGGCGGTCCTCGGCATGGCGCTGCTGGCCGGCGGATATCGCCTAGGGCCGGCTATCAAGGCCTACAGCGATCGATTGTCGGCCGCCGTGCGCGAAGCGCGTTGTCTGGCGGCCGGCGATCCCGCCGCCCCGCCGCCGCCCTGTCAGGTCGGGGTCTAAGGCGGTGTTGGGGGTTCAGGTGCTCACTCTGTCGCTGGTGTTTTTCCTGATCGGAGCCGAGGCGGCCGCGCCGGGCGTGAGCCGAAGCGTAGTGGTCGCGGCCGCCGAGACGACGGTGGCGGTGCGTGATCACACCTACGGTCATCTCTGCGCCCGCTTGTCCGCGCATGGCCGGCCCTGCCCAGCTTCAGCGGCCGAATCCAAAGAATAGGCGAAGGCAATTTTGCTTCGGCGCTATAGGGTGTCCTACAGGTGTAGATTTAAAGCGAAGCGAGCTTTATCTCCCGAATATCGGAGTCTTTTCTCGTATTCGTCGATCGTCCGCCATCAATATACTCATACTGAGTGCAACTATAACGTAAGTTTTCCATAATTTCCTGTTATTTATTTCAACCTGCAATAAAAGCCTCCTCGGGGACATGTTCGGGGGCGAGCAATATGCGGTGCGCGGCGCCGGTCAGGCAGCGTCAATCAGACGCGCCTTTGGGTTTGGACTTGGTTGGGCTGCGACTGCAGGTCGCCTCTCGGCTTTTCAACTATTTTTCGAGAGTGCGGCGCCGGCTTGGCCTCGATAGCGACAGTCAACAGATCCTGTTCTCGTTCATGCTGACAGGGCTGGCGGAGGCAAGTCGGGTGCGCGGGTCGCAGGCCACGTTCGCGCCCGAAGACTTCTGCGCCCGCCTCAACGCCTCGACCATCGCCGACATGACCGGCATCCCGCGCGAGACTGTGCGCCGCAAACTGATCAAATTGGGAGCCGAAGGCTTCTTGATCAACGAGGGGCTCGGCGTCTACGTCATGGATCGCTACTGGAGCGATCTGGACATTGTCGAAGCGCTGGCCTGGATCCTGCGCTAGCCAAGCGGAGCCTTCTCAACCGCTTCTCAAGCCTTTGCGATGCCGCGATCACCTACAATGCCCGGAAAACGGCCTCCAACGAACGGACGCTCAGCCCCGGGGAACTGACAACTTAACTGCGCGGCGCCGATCGAAGGCGTTATAGTAAGCGTCGCGCGATAATGCCCAATCGGTTTCATCTGCGCGCGCCACTCCGGTACGCGAGAAGGAATTGCGACGCCGCAGTCTTCACGCGACTCGAAGCCGCCAGGGATCGAAGCCGTTCGTCCAGGCAGCCGGCGACTTCCAAATCCACCTTCACCTGATCTCGACGCGCAGGACGATGACATGCTCGGTCGCGTTGCGCTGCGTGCCTATAAATCTAACGATATTAGGAAACCATTTGATCCCGAAACCTAACGGCTTTAAGTGATCGACTAAGAACGCCGCGAATGGCGTCGCCAGGGAGATCGCCGTGAAGGGACTGGGTCAGGACGGCCGGTACTGGGAGGCCTTGTCGCGAGGCCGGCTGGAGCTGCCGCGTTGCGCGGCCTGTGGGCGTTGGCGTTGGCCCGCGCCGTTCCGCTGCGGCGATTGCGGGAGCTGGAGTTTCGACTGGCGACCAGTCGAGATGCGCGGCGTCATCTATTCTTGGACCCGCACCTGGCACCCGTTCGAGGGGACGGAGGCCTTTGGTTCGCCGTTCGTCACCCTGTCGGTGACGCTGCCGGAGGCCGGCGACATCCGCCTGATGGGCGTTCTGGATGGCGAGGGTGAACCGATCATCGGCGCCCCGGTCGTCGGCCATGTGGCCGAGGCCGAGGTCTACGGCCGGGTGATCCCGGGCCTGCGCTGGGCGGTGACGGCATGAGCGCGTTCCCCGTCAGCACGGCCGTCGTCGGCCTGGGCGTCCGCCAGTACAAGCGCGGCGCCGCGCCGCTGCCTGAGCAGGGCGTCCTGGTCGGCGCCATCGTCGACGCCTGCGCCGACGCCGGCCTCGATCCATCCGAGATCGACGGTTTTGTCTCATACGGCGACGACAAGAACGAGCCGATCCGCATGGCCCCGGACCTGGGGACCGAGGATCTCTGCTGGTCGGCCCAGGTGTTCGGCGGCGGCGGCGGCGGGGTCGCGGCGGCCTTCGGCCTCGCGGCGGCGGCGATCATCAGCGGCCAGGCCAAGACGGTCGTGGTGTTCCGCGCCCTGGTGCAGGGCGACAGCGGCCGGCTCTCCGGCGCGGTCATGGCCCACCACCTGAACGATCACATCATGGCCGCCGGCAATGTCGCCCCGGCCATCGAGTGCGCGATGCGGGCCCAGCGGCTTCTGGAACACCACAAGGTGCCGCGCCGATGCCTGGAGGACCTCGTGCGGGCCTCCTATCACCACGGCGCGCGCAATCCGAAAGCGGTCAGCTACGGCAAGGACCTGGACCTCGATGTCTACCGGTCGTCGCGAATGATCTGCGAGCCGTTCCATCTGTTCGACTGCAGTCGCGAGAACGACGGGGCCGGAGCCCTGATCCTGACGTCCGCCGAGCGGGCGCGGGATCTCAAGCAAAAACCGGTGTATCTGAAGGGTGTCGCCCAGGGCGCGGGGCGTGGCTGGGGGGATCTGCTGCAAAACGACGCCCACTATGCCTCGGCCGGGTTCGAGTCGGTGGCGCGGCGGTTGTGGGCGCAGACGGGCCTGACGCCGGCCGACATCGACGTCGTGCAACTCTACGAGAACTTCAGCGCCCAGGGCGTGGCCTCGCTGATCGACCACGGCTTCTGCACCTACGAGAGTGTCGGCGAGGTGGTGCGCTACGAGAACTTGATCGCGCCGAGCGGCAGGCTGCCGGTCAACACGGCGGGTGGGAACCTGGCCCAGGGCTTCATCCATGGGATCGGCATAGCGGTCGAGGCGGTGGAGCAGCTACGCGGGACCTCGGCCAATCCGGTCGCCGGCGCGCGGCACTGCCTGCTCGCCGGCGGCCCGGGCGCCCCGACCGTCAGTTCGGCGGTCTTCTCGACCGAGGCGTGCTGATGCGGCGCTATGACGTCGTGATCGTCGGGGGCGGCCACGCGGGCGGCCAGGCGGCTATCGCCCTGCGTCAGGGCGGCTACGCGGGCTCGATCGCTTTGATTTCCGCCGAGCCCGAAGCGCATTATGAGCGGCCGCCACTGTCTAAGGGCTATCTGGCCGGCGAGAAGACCTTCGAGCGCCTGTTGCTCCGCGCGGAGAGTTTTTGGAGCGAACGCGAGATCGCTTTATGGCTGGGGCGCGTCGTCGTCGCGGTTGACCCCGAGGCGCGCGCCGTCACCCTCGCGGATGGCGAGACCTTGGGTTACGGTCGGTTGATCTGGGCGGCCGGCGGCGAGCCTCGCCGACTGACCTGTGTTGGCCACGATCTCCGAGGCGTCCACGCCGTGCGCAATCGCGCCGACGTCGACCGGATGATCGCCGAACTGCCCGCCGTGGACCAGGTTGTGGTCATCGGCGGCGGATATATCGGCTTGGAGGCCGCCGCGGTTCTAACCAAGCTCGGCAAGCGCGTCGTGCTGCTGGAGGCGCTGGATCGCGTGCTGGCGCGCGTGGCGGGCGAGGCGCTTTCGCGCTTCTACGAGGCTGAACACCGCGCGCATGGCGTCGATCTGCGGCTAGGGGCGAAGGTTGAGCGTCTGGAAGGCGCCGAGGGCGGCGTCAACGGCGTCCGGCTGGCGGACGGCGCGTGGATACCGGGACAGATGGTTGTCGTTGGCATCGGCATCGAACCCGCGGTCGGGCCGTTGCTCGCGGCGGGGGCCGAGGGCGGGAATGGCGTGGCGGTCGACGCCTGGTGCCGAACAAGTCTGCCCGGCGTCTTCGCCATCGGCGACTGCGCCCTGCACGCCAATCGTTATGCCAACGGCGCGCAGATCCGGCTGGAGTCGGTGCAGAACGCCAACGACCAGGCCGCCGTCGCGGCGACCGTCATCCGGGCCGGGGAGGGCGCGCCATATGACGCCGTCCCCTGGTTCTGGTCCGACCAGTACGACCTCAAGCTCCAGACCGTCGGCCTGTCGATCGGCCATGACCGGGCCGTGCTGCGCGGCGACCCCGCCAGCCGGTCGTTCTCGGTTATCTATCTGCGCGAGGGACGGGTCGTGGCGCTGGACTGCGTCAATGCCGTCAAGGACTACGTCCAGGGCCGCAAGCTCGTTGTCGACGGCGCCCGCATCGCGCCCGAAGAGCTGGCCGACGCCGCCGTTCCGCTCAAGGAGATGAGCGCCTTATCGGCCTAAAACTATTGTCATTAGATTTTTCCGTGCTACGGTTCTGGCAACGAAAGAGGGAGGCGATCATGGACGTCGTCGCGGAACGGAAACCCGAACATCGCAAGGTCACGACCCTCGCCGCGCTCAACGCCAACCAGCAGGCCGCCATCCGGAAGATCCCCGCCGAGGTCGATGCGGTGGTCGAGCCGCTGGAGGCCACGCGGCCCAACGCGATCTTCACGGGCCAGGCGCGCTTCGACGCCGAGCAGGCCCGAATCTTTCGCCGCTTCCCGTCCCGGTGACCCTGTCGGCGCTTCTGCCAGAACCGGGCATGGTCACGGCTCATGACGGCTATGGCGTGCCGCTGATGATCGCCCGCGCCAAGTCGGGCGAGGTCAAGGCCTTCGTCAACGCTTGCCAGCACAAGGGCTCCAAGCTGCTGGAGGACTGCGAGGTCCACAAGCGAGGGCGGGTGACCTGCCCGTACCATGCCTGGACCTACGGCATAGACGGCAAGCTGATCGGGGTGGCTCGCAACGAGGCCTTCCTGAACCTGGACAAGGACAAGCGCGGCCTGGTCGAGCTGCCGGCCCGCGAATGGGGCGGGGTTATCTATGTCCAGCTAGACGGAAATCCGAACCCGGACTGGTCGCAGTTGAGCGACCAGATCGCCGCTGACTTCGCCTCCCTGGGCATTCCCGACGCCCATGTCTATGGCCGCAAGACCTTTGAGCTGAAGGCCAACTGGAAGGTGATCCTGGAGCCTTTCCTGGAGGGCTATCATGTGCAGCGCCTGCATGCGGCCTCGATCGGCGACCTCTTCCAGGACGCGCCCAACATCGTCGACGTGTTCGGCGTCAATATTCGCCAAGTCTCGGGCCGTATCGGCTATGTTCCGGCGATGCTGGACGAGGATCCGGCCCAGAACATCCATAAGCTCGTGACCCACGCCTATACGGCGTTCCCGAACTGCGTGGTCGTGACCAGTCAGTATTATACCAGCGTGATGATCCTGATGCCGCGCGCGGCCGGGCGCACGACGGTCGAGTACTTCATGCTCACACCCGGCGCGCCGACCACGGACAAGGCCCGCGAGGTGTTCGCGCGCTCCTACGAGCTGATCCTGAACGTCTTTGGAGGCGAGGACTTCCGCGCCGCGGAGATCAGCCAGGTTGGACTGGAGGCCGGCGTGCCGAGGGAGACCGTCTACTGCGGGCTCGAGAGCAACATCGTTCGCTACTACGAGGCGCTTGAAGCGCTGCTTTGACCGCGAGGCCGGCGAAGACCGGCCAGGGAGGAATTTCATGGCGCAGACGTTGCCGGACGCGATCGCTTGGTGGGCTCGAATGCGGCCCGACCAGCCGGCCGTCGTTCTGGATGGCGATACCCTGACCTATGCCGAGTATAAGGCGTGGTCCGATCGGGTGGCGGCCATGCTGATCGCCGACGGTCTGGCGCCTGGCGACCGGGTCGCGGTCTGTTCGCTCAACAGCTTGGCCTACTGCGCGCTGATCATGGGCGTCATTAGGGCCGGTGGCGTCGTGAGCCCTGTCAACTTCCGCTACACGGCGCGCGAGATCGCCGAGCTCTGCGAGGATACCGAGCCGCGCTTCGCCTTCGCGACGCCCGAGTTCGCCGAAAAGATGAACGTGACGAACGCCCGCGCGCGATCGTTCGCCGAGATCGAGGCGTTGCGCGAGGGCGAGCCGGCGGTTGTCGATCGTGACCTCGATCCCGAGGCCCGCGTGGTCATCATCGCCACCTCGGGCTCGACCGCCAAGCCGAAGGGCGTGGTGTTCACCAACCGCTCAATGACGGCCTACGCCGCCAACTGGGCGCTGGAGGAGACCTCGACGGCGGCCGGTTCGCGGATCATCAGCCTGGCCCCGCTCAACACCTCGGCCGGCTTCGTGCAGCTGATGCACTACCTCACCCAGGGCTGCACCCTGTTCATGGTCCCGCGGTTCGAGCCCGCCGAGACCCTGAAGTTGATCCAGGAAAAGAAGATTACCTGCTTCGCGGCGGTGCCGGTTTTCTTCGAGGCGATCTCGGCCTTGCCTGAGTTCGACGCGGCGGATCTGTCGTCGCTTCGACTGGCCACCGTCGGGGGCGCGCGGGTCAGTCGAGCCCTGCTGGAGCGGTACAAATCCAAGGGCGTGATCCTGCGTCAGATCTACGGCCAGACCGAGGTGGGGGGCAACGCCACCATCATGCCGACGCACTTGGCGCTGGATGAGCCGGACAAGTGCGGTTGGGGCGGCCTCTTCATCGAGCTGCGGGTGGTGCGTCCGGATGGAAGCGACTGTGCGCCGGGCGAGACGGGCGAGATCTTGATGCGCTCGCCCGGCATGATGAAGGAATACTGGCGCAATCCCGAGGCCACGGCCCAGGCGATCCGGGACGGCTGGCTCTATTCCGGTGATATCGGGGTGTTGGACGAGCGCGGACTGCTGACCTTCGTCGATCGCCTGAAGGACCTGATCATCTCCGGCGGCCTGAACATATCGGCGGCCGAGGTGGAGCGCGTGGTCTGCGAATTCCCGGGCGTGGTCGAGGCCCTGGCCATCGCCGCCCCGGACCCCAAGTTCGGCGAGACTCCGATGGTCGTCTATCACGGCCCGGTCGAAGTGGATGTCGAGGCGCTGATCGCCCACTGCAACGACAATCTCTCCAACTACAAGGTGCCCCGGTACGTCGCCTATTCGGCCGAACCGTTGCCGCGCCTGGCCACTGGAAAGCTCTCCAAGCCCGCCGTGCGCGAAGCCTATGCCGGCGCGCACCAGACCCTTGCCCGCGTCCGCTAAGGAGGCCTTCATGAACGCGCCCGCCAACCTGACGGCCAAGTCGCCGGCCCACGTCCCCGATCATCTGGTGTTCGACTTCGACATCTATGGCGACGCTCGGATCGGCGAGGATGTCCAGGGGGACTATGCCAGGACCTTGGCCGAGGCTCCGGATATCTTCTGGACCAACCGCAACGGCGGCCACTGGATCGCGAAGGGTTTCGACGCCATCACCGCCGTCGTCACCGATCCCGAGCACTTCTCGGTGCGCGAGATGCAAATTCCGCGCGTAGAGAACCCGCCGTTCTTCATTCCGCTGAGCCTGGATCCGCCGGAAAATCTGCCCTATCGGCGGGCGATGATGCCGATGTTCGGCCCGGTCGCGATCAAGACCCTCGAGCCTCGCATCCGCGAATGGGCCGCCGAGATCGTCGGACGAGTCGTCGACAAGGGCGCCTGCGACTTTCAGGTCGAGGTCTCGAAGATCTTTCCGGTGACGGTGTTCATGGAGCTGATGGGCATGGACCTGTCGCGGCTCCAGGAGTTTCGTCATCTGGCGGAGGGCTTTTTCGAGGTCCAGAACGACGCCGCCGAACTGGGGCGTCTCAGCGCGCAGATCCTGGGAATCCTCAAGGCCCTGATCGACGAGAAACGCGCTAATCCCGACGACAAGCTGATGAGCCATTTCATCACGGTCGACATCGATGGGCGGACCATGAGCGAGGACGAAATCCTTGCCATGAGTTTCGTGTTGTTCCTGGGCGGCATGGACACCGTGACCAACGTCACTGGCTTCGCCTACCAGCAGTTGGCCCAGATGCCGGACGTACAGGCCCGTCTGGCCGCCGACCCGTCGCTGATCCCGGCCTTCGCCGACGAGGCCGTTCGACTCTACGGTGTGGTCAACACCCCGCGCTTGGTGGTCAAGGATCGTGACATCGGCGAGGCCCGCCTGCGCGAAGGAGAGATGGTCCTGAACGTCCTCTGCGTGGGCAGCCGCGACCCGCGCAAGTTCGAGGCGCCCAACGCCTTCGATCTGGATCGCAAGCGCGCGGCGCACCTGACCTTCTCTTCGGGGCCGCACCTGTGCGTCGGCCATGTGCTGGGCCGGGCCGAGCTGCGTATCCTGACCGAGGAGTGGCTGAAGCGGATTCCCGCGTTCGAGGCCACGCCGGGCCAGCGGCATGCGTTCCGAATGGGCACGGTGATGGCGCTGGAGTCGCTGCCGCTAAGCTGGCCGGTTCGGTAGGTCCTAGACTTTCAGGCGTCTAGGAAGCCAGCGCCGCGTCAGGCGTCTTGGCGCGATCCAGTTGCTGGCTGTCGCTGACCGGCTGGCCGAGCGAGCCGCGCCGATAGCGCTCGGCCACGCCGGTGAAGAAGATCCGCAGGGTTTCGACGAACAGCGCTTCCTCGTCTCGGAACGGATTGACTTCGAGAGCCTTGGCCAGGCGTGGCAGCTTTTCGGCGTCGGCCTCTGGCATCGGCGCGATGCCCCTGGCCTCGGCGGCGGCGGCGAACAGGGCGGAGCCGAACGTCAGCTTCTCGGTTCCCTCGATGACCGCCATGTGGAACTCGGGCGGGTAGGGGTCGCTGCCGGCGGCCTCGTCATAGGCGGCCAACAACAGGTTGCGGGGAAAGAACTGCAGCATCAGAAGCGCCGCGTTCGGATGTCCGAGCAACGACCGGCGCGCCGAAACGCACAAGGTGATGATCCGCTCCTCGTAGGGCAGTTCGGTCTTCTCGAGGCCGGGCAGGTTCAGCAGCAGCAGGCGGGCGACTTCCTCGAGAAGCGCCGCCTTGTCGGCGAAATGGTGATACAGCGACGGCGCTTGCACGCCCATCTTGGCCGCGACCCTCGCCAGGCTGAAGCTGGATAGGCCCACCTCGTCGATAACGGCCAGAGCCGCCTCCGCGGCGCCGCCGCGAGAAATCAGGGGAGAGGAGGGACGAGCCAAAAAACCGTTCCAATCATTGAAGAGTCTCATTTTTGCATTCGCGTGATCCCGGCTCAAGCGGGCCGTGTGGCGAAGAGGCGCTTCCTCGGAGATAGGCGCACGCAATGATTTTAATCAATCGATGAAGTAAAAATCGCCAAATCCTGTTGACCTCTAACCTACGGCTATTAGGATTAGGTTTAGGTCCCGGTAGTGGGCCATGGGAGAGGGAGCTCCGGAAATGACGGGGAAGGGCTATCGCGCGGGCCTCATGGCCGCCTGCGCCACGATCGCATTCGGCGCCGAATGGGCGTTAGCGGCTCAGGCCATGGCCAAGGAAGGGCCCGCGCCAGACGCGGTCGCCGCGTCGCAACCGGCGCCGACCGCAACGGAGGTCGGCGAGATCATCGTCACCGCGCGCCATCGCGACGAACGCCTGATCGACGCGCCGGTGGCCATCTCGGCCTTGGGCGGTAAGGCGTTGGCGACCTATTCGGTCACCAAGGTTTCCGACCTCGCGACCATGGTGCCCAGCTTGATCGCCGGCAAGGCGGCTTCGGGCTCGTCGGCCAGCATCTTTCTGCGTGGCGTGGGGTCGACCGCGCTGAGCGCCGGCTTCGACCAGTCGGTGTCGTTCGTGATGGACGGCCTGCCGATGAGCCGCGGTCGCGAACTGAGTCTTCCGCAGTACGACATTCAACGCGTCGAGGTGCTGAAAGGGCCGCAGGCTCTGTTCTACGGCAAGAACACGACGGGCGGTCTGATCAGCATCGTTTCCAACGACGCGACGAAAACGCCCGAGGCTGGGATCAAGGCCGGCTACGGTTTCAAGGCCAAGGACCGCTATGTCGAAGGCTATGTCTCCGGTCCGCTCACCGACACGCTGCGCGCGCGCCTGGCCGGTCGCTATTCGAAGTCGGATGGCGCTTTCACCAACAGCGCGGCCCAGACCTATCTCGACCCGCTGGGCATGCAGCGCCACCGTAACAGCGACAAGCGCGGCGGTCAGGAAGTCTATAGCGTGCGCGGCACGGTCGACTGGGACGCGTCCGAAAACCTGACCTTCCAATTCAAGGCGGGTCTGACCGGTCTCAAGGACGGCGGGCCAACCGACACCTTGGAGCGCATCTGTGGCGGCGGTCGCACGACCCCGTTCGCGGCCAACGGCGTTCCGCCCAGCCCGAACGCCGACTGCGCCATCAACGGCGTGGCCGACAGCTCGACCCTGCCGGCCCAGGTCGCCGCCGCGAACTATCGCTACGCTCGCGACGGCAAGATGTACGCCGACTTCGCTTCCCAGTTCGCGGCGCTGACCAGCAACCTGACGCTTGGGAAGTTCGGCATCACGTCGATTACCTCCTACTATCACTTCAAGCAGACCGACCTGAACAACGTGTCGGGGGAAGCCTATCCGGCCTCGTTCTCGCAATTGGCGGACTTCGAACAGTTCGCCGAGGAGGTGCGCGTCCAGTCGAAGTTCGAGGGGCCTTTCAATGTGTTGTTCGGCGCCTTCTACGCAAAGGGCGATTTCGACTTCAACACCGACGCCTACATCTTCCCCGTGCCCTTGGATCCGAACACCGGGACGTACACGACCTTCAAGCGGAACAACGGCTTCAACAGCAAGTCGTTCTCGGTCTTTGGCGAAGGCACCCTGAACCTGGCCAGCAAGATCGAGCTGTCGGCCGGCGCGCGCTGGTCGCACGAGGCGCGGGATTCCTACCAGTATTCGCTGCCCGCCAACGTCGCCTTCGCGGCCGTGTTCCCAGGTAACATCCGTCTCGCGGACAAGTTCAAGGACGACAACCTCTCGCCGCAGGTCAGCCTGCGCTACAAGCCCGAAACCGACACCACGATCTACGCGGCCTACAAGCAGGGCTTCAAGTCGGGCGGATTCAACATTTCCCAGGCCTTGACCCCCGCCGCGAGCGTCGCCGCCGGCCGCTTCGGCAGCGAGACCGCCGAGGGCGAGGAAATCGGTCTACGGACGATCCGTTTCCATCATGACGTGCAACTGAACATCACGGCGTTCGACTACCTCTACAAGAACCTGCAGGTGCAAACCTTCGATCCGCAGTCCGTGTCGCTGATCGCGGCCAACGCCGGCCGCCTGCGCACGCGGGGCGTCGAGGGCGATGTCAACTGGCGCGTCTCCGCGGTCCCGGGGCTGAGCCTCCGCGCGGCGGCCGCCTACGACGATGTCAAGTACGAGGACTATGTCGGTCAATGCTACAGCGGTCAGACGATCGCCCAAGGCTGTAACCAGCAGATGGTGGGCGGCGCCTATACGGCCCAGAACTATGACGGCCGCACGCCGCCCAAGGCTCCCAAGTTCGCGGGCCGCGTTGGCGGCAGCTACGAGCGGGAACTGAACGAACGGATGACGCTGCGCCTGTCCGGCGACGTCAGCCGCACCAGCCGGTACAACTTCACCGACACGCTGCGGCCCGACGGCTGGCAATCGGCCTTCACCAAGGTCGACGCGTCCGTCAGCGTCAGCGGCCCGGACGACCGCTGGACCCTGGCCCTGATCGGCAAGAACCTGACCAACGCGCTGGTGGTGACCTCGGCCAACGACATTCCGTTCGCCGGCGGTACGGGCACCGGCACGAACACCGGCGTCTTGGCCGACATGTCCGCCTTCGTCGAGAACCCGCGCGAGATCATTCTCGAACTGTCGCTGAAGTTCTGACGATCACGAGCGGGCGTCTCCCCACGCCCGCTCGTTCCCTTCCTCCAAAGATTGAAAGTCCCTCTTGCCCAGCTTGACCGTCATCACCCGCGACTCGACCCGCCGCCAGATCGAGGCCGAGGTGGGTCTCAGCGTCATGGAAATCATCCGCCGAGCGGGAATCGACGAACTGGTGGCCCTATGCGGCGGCTGCTGCTCGTGCGCGACCTGCCACGTTTATGTTCGCGATGAGGACCTCGACCGCCTCCCGCCCGTGGCCGGCGACGAGAACGATCTGCTCGACAGCTCCGAACACCGCCTCGATCGCTCGCGTCTGTCCTGCCAGCTTCGGTTCGAAGCCAGCATGGACGGCCTGGAAGTCGCGATCGCGCCAGAAGACTGACACCCCATCGGGAGATCCGGCCATGGCCGACTACGACTATGTGATCGCCGGGGCCGGGGCGGCCGGCTGCGTGCTGGCCTATCGATTGAGCCAGGATCCCTCGGTGCGCGTGGCGCTGATCGAGGCGGGACCGCGCGACAACCATCCCTTCATCACAATGCCCAAGGGTCTGGCCAAGGTCATGGCCGATCCCAAGCATCTGTGGGCCTACGCCAGCAAGCCCGAGGCCTCGACGGCGGGGCAGTCCGAAGTCTGGGTGCGCGGCCGGGTGCTAGGGGGCTCCACCTCGGTCAACGGCATGATGTATGTGCGCGGCCAGCCCGCCGACTTCGACGCGATCGCCGACGTTTCCAGCCAGGACTGGAGCTGGGAGCACATTCAGGAGGCCTACCGCGCGCTCGAGAGCCATGAGCTCGGTAGTAACGAGACGCGCGGGGCGAACGGCCCGCTGAAGGTCTCGATGCCCACGCTGAGGGATCGCCTGTCGGCGGCGCAGATCGCGGCGGGCGAGGCGCTGGGCTGGACGTTCAAGAGCGACATCAACGCTCCCGATGACGCCGTGTCGATCGGGTATGCGCCACGCACCATTCACAAGGGCAAACGTCAGAGCGCCGCGACGGCCTTCCTGCGGCCGGCCGAGAAGCGGGCCAATCTAACGATCTTCACCGAATGCACGGTCGCGCGCGTGCTGTTTGAGGACAAGCGCGCTATCGGCGTCGAGGCGTTGCGCGACGGCGCGATCCAGATCATCCGGGCTCGGCGCGAAGTGATTATCTGCGGCGGCGCCATGGCCAGCCCCGGCATCCTGGAGCGCTCCGGCGTCGGCGACGCCCAGCGTCTGGCCCGGCTGGGCATACCGGTCGTCCACGACAATCCCGAGGTCGGCGAGGGTCTGATCGAGCATCGCGGCGTGATCATGCAGTGGAAGCTGAAGCGGCAGGTCTCGCAGAACCGCGAGTTCTCCGGCTGGCGGCTGCTGCGGGCCACGGCGCGCTACTACCTGACCGGCGATGGACCCATGTCGTCGGCGGCCTACGAGTTGGGGGGATGGTTCAAGACGCGGCCAGGGCTGAACCGTCCCGACGCCCAAATGCTGATCGCGCCCTACAGCTTCGACTTCGCCAAGCAGCGCACGGCGCTGGAGCCGTTCCCGGGCATGAACGCGGTGGTCTATCCGCTGCGTCCGACCTCGCGCGGGAGCATTCATATCGAGACCACGGATCCCGACGCCGCCGCGCGGTTCTCGCCGAACTACCGCGCCACGGAACAGGACCGACTTGCGATGGTGGGCGCTATCCGGGTGATGCGCGACTACGCCGCCCAGGCGCCGCTGGCCGACCTGATCGCCGAGGAGACCATGCCCGGGGCGGCCTACCAGACCGACGCCGAGATCCTGGCCGCCTACGACCAGTTCGGCACCTGCGGCTATCACGCGGTGGGCAGCTGCCGAATGGGGGCGGACGAGGGGTCGGTGGTCGATCCGCGCCTGCGCGTGCGCGGGGTCGCGGGTCTACGAGTGATGGACACCTCGATCATGCCCGCCATTCCGGCCGGCAACACCAACGGTCCGACCATGGCGATGGCCTGGCGCGCCGCCGACCTGATCCTGGCCGATGCGAAGGCGGCGGCATGAGCTTCGACCACGTTCAACTGAAGAACGCCCTGCTGGGGCGGTTGTCGAAAGCGGAGCCGGCGGAAGCTTGGCGCGAATTGCTGGCGGCCGGCGTGCTTGGGCTCCGGGCGCCGGAGGCGCGGGGCGGTCTGGGCTTGGCCTTCGCCGATGCGGAGCCTGTCCTGGAGGCGTTGGGCGAGCTGTGTCTGCCGACACCATTTCTGGAGACCGCGATCATCGCCGCGGGCATCATGGCGCGGACGGCGAGGCAGGACGCCTTGCTGGCCGAGATCGCGCAACGCGGCGCGGTGGTGGCCGTCGCCGGTCTGGAGCGCGCAGATACGATATCCGCCGTTCGGAATGGCGACGTCTGGCGCTTGCGCGGCGAGGCCAAGGTCGTGGTCGACGTCCCGGCGGCGCGGACGTTGCTCGTCGCCACCGACGCGGGCGTGTTTCTCGTGGATCCGAGCGCGGCGGGTCTATCCCCGCGGCCCGTGGCGACGATCGATGGGCGCATGGCCGCCGACATTACCTTCTCCGACGTGGAGGTCTCGACGCCGATGGCCGTCGACCTCGATCTCGTCCGCGACGAGGCCGTCGCCGCTTTCTGCGTCGAGGCCGCCGGCCTGATGCGCCGGCTGGTGCGGGACACGGTCGAATACGCCAAGCAGCGTCGCCAGTTCGGTCAGGCGCTGGGCCAATTCCAGGTGGTGCAGCACCGCCTCGTCGACATGAATATCCACGCGCGCCGGGCCTCGGCCATCGCTCGCCGGGCGGTCGCCGCGATCGACGGGCATCCGTCCGCGCGCGCTCGGATGGTCAGCGCCGCCAAGGTCACGATCTGCCGCGCCGGCCGCTTCGTCGGCCAGAACGCGGTCCAGCTGCATGGCGGCATGGGCATGACGGAAGAGTTGCCGATCGGCCGCTGCTTCAAGCGCCTGACGGTGATCGAGGGGCAGTTGGGCGGCGCCGATCATCACTTGCTGAGGTTCTCGGTGACTGGCGCGGCCTGAGCCGCCGCGCCTCCTTTTGTCACAGACCTAGCTCCGCCTTGGCCAGGATTCCGCGCTGGATCTCGTTGGCGCCGGCGTAGATGGTGCCGGCGCGTTCATTCAGGTAGCGTAGCGGCGCGATCGCTTGCCAGACTTCGCCGCTGGCGTGGTCATCCTGGGGCAGGGGATGGCCGATCACGGGCCCGCCCGGAACGGCGACGCCAGGCTGCCAGGCGCGAGCCAGGGGGCCGGCCGCCTCCAGCGCCAGCTCGGTGACCCGCTGCTGCAGCTCGGTGCCCAGGATCTTCATCATCGAGGCGTCCGTGCCGATAGCCTTGTCCGCGGAAAGCGCCGACAGGATCTCGGCCTCCAGGGCGTCCAGCACCTCGACCTCGACCTCGGTCTCGGCCACGCGGGCGGCCAGCAGCGGATTGGCCGCCAGCACTTCGGCGGCGTCGCGGCGCAGAGCGGCCAGCTTGACCTGCAGTTCGGGGGCGTAGGCGCTGCCGCCGCGTTCGTACTCCAGGAGATATTTCGCCACCGTCCAGCCCTGGCCAAGCCCGCCGACAACGTTCTCGATGGGCACGCGGACCTCATCGAAGAACACCTGGTTCTGGACCGCCTCGCCCGAGGACATGACGATCGGGCGAACGGTGACGCCGGGGCTCGTCATGTCGATCAGCAGGAAGGTGATGCCCTGCTGCTTGCGGCCGCTGGCGTCGGTGCGCACCAGACAGAACATCCAGTTGGCGACATTGGCGTGGGTGGTCCAGATCTTGGTCCCCGTGCACACCAGATGATCGCCGTCGCGCTCGGCCTTCATGGCCAGGGCCGCCAGGTCTGACCCGGCCTGGGGTTCGGAATAGCCCTGGCACCACAGGTGCTCGCCGCTGAGCATCCGGGGCAGGAAGAACGCCTTCTGGGCCGGATCGCCGAACGCCATGATCGCCGGGCCGACCATATTGATGCCCAGGGGCGAGGTCGGGGCTCCGGCCAGCAGCCGCTCGCGGGCGAAGATGTAGCGTTGGACCGCCGACCAGCCGCAGCCGCCATACTCGACCGGCCACGACGGCGCGGCCCAGCCCCGCTTGTAGAGCAAGGCTTGCCACTCCAGCTGGGCCTCGTGGTCGCAATAGACGCTGGTCATCAGCGTTCCCGCGCGCCGCAGCTTGGGCGTCAGCGCTTGGTCGAGGAACGCTCGAACTTCATCGCGGAAGGCGGCGTCCTCGGGAGAGAGGCCGGCGCTCATTTGCCGGCCTTGGGGATGTAGATCGCCTTCGGACGCGTGAATTCCAAGAGGCCCGGCAAGCCGTTTTCCTGGCCGAAGCCCGACTGCTTGGCCCCCGCCAGCGGCGTGAACGGCGTCGATTGGAGGTTCTGGTTGATCCAGACCGTGCCGGTGTCCAAACGATGGGCGATGGCGACAGCCTGCTCGACATCGGCCGACCACACCGCCCCAGCCAACCCGTATTCGGTGTCGTTGGCGCGGCGCACCACATCATCGATGTCGCTGAATTTCAAAAGCGGCAGCACCGGGCCGAAAGCTTCCTCGGTGACCACGCGCGCATCGTCCGGGGGATTGTCGACCAGGGTCAGGGGCACGAAATAGCCGCGTTCGGGAACCGCGCCGCCCTCCAACAAGGTCAGGCCCTCGCGACGGGCTTCCTCGATCAGGCCCACGACCCGACGGTATTGCGGCTCGTTCTGCACCGGACCGTAGCGCACGCCCTGCTGGGTCCCGTCACCGACCGGGAGATCCTTGGCCAGTTGGTGCAGGCGGTCGCGCAGACGGTCGTAGATGTCTTCGTGGATGAACAGTCGCTTGGTCGCCACGCAGACCTGGGCGGTGTTGTGGAAGGCGCCTTCGAATAGCTGCGCGGCCACGGCGTCGACGTCGACGTCGGGCAGCACGATCGCGGCGTCGTTGCCGCCCAGCTCAAGGGTGATGCGCTTGAGGTCGCGAGCCGCGCTTTCCATCACCCGGCGCCCCGTCGCGGTCGAACCGGTGAACGAAATCTTGGCGAAGCCCTTGTGGGCGGTCATCAAGGGGCCGAGTTCGTCGCCGCCGCAGATGACATTCAGAACGCCAGGCGGAAAGACGTCGGCCAGCAGCTCGCCGATCCGCAGGGTCGTCAGGGGCGTGAACGGCGACGGCTTCACCACGATGGTGTTGCCGGCAAGCAGGGCGGGACCGATCTTCCAGATCGCCAGAAGAACGGGGAAGTTCCACGGCACGATGGCGCAGACCACGCCCAGCGGCACATGATGCACCTCGATGCGTCGCGTGGCGGTGTCCTCGGTGACCTCGACGGGGATGTCCAGCATGGTCCCGGCCTTCAGCCACATGGCCGCGCCCTTGATCTCGGCGGCGGCGCCGGGGAGGGGGCGGCCCTGCTCGCGCGTGAAGAGCGCGGCCAGCTCGTCGGCGTGGTCGTCGATGATCCGCGCGGCCTTCACGAGAAGCGCCTTGCGTTCCGCAACGGGAGTACGACTCCACTGCTCGAACGCATGGCTTGCCGCCGCGACGGCTCGATCCAGATCGTCCGCGCCGGCGGCGGGCGCCTGGGCGAACACCTCTCCGGTGGCGGGATTGCGCACATCGATCATCGCGGCGGTCCGCACCGCCTGGCCGTCAATCGTCAGCGCGTAGGTCTGGTTGGATGGGGTCGACATGAACGTGATCTCCTCGCCGTGGTCGCCTTCGGAGTCCATCGCCCCGCGGCCGCTTGTTGGTTCAATCTAATGACGTTAGATAAGTCCGAAATCAAGATGGCCATAGAGCCTCGGGAGGAGAGAGCGATGACCGATCAGCAAACCCTGAGCGGCGGCTGCAACTGCGGCGCCGTGCGTTACGCCTTGGCCGGTGCGCCGCTGGCGGTGATCGCCTGCCATTGCACGAGCTGTCGTCGGCAGTCGGGCGCGGCCTTTTCGGTCAATCTGATCGTCCGCGCCGATGCGATGAGCGTCGAGGGCGAGCTCGCCAGCTACATGGACCCCGATACCGAAAGCGGAGCGCCGATCCAGCGGCAATTCTGCGCCGCGTGCGGCTCGCCGATCCGCTCCGTCCCGACCGCCGCGCCGAAGATGATCGCGCTTAAGGCTGGCTCGTTGGACGCGCCCGAGGCTTTCGCCCCGGCGATGCACATCTGGACCCGTTCGGCCTTGCCTTGGGTGACTATTCCGGACGGCTTGCCGCGTTTCGAAAAGGGGCCGGCGGCGTGAGCGGCGTCGATCGTCCGCTCTCGGGAATCCAGATCGTCGATCTGGTGCGCGGCCCCCTCGCGGCGACCACCCGTTATCTGGCCGAGCTGGGCGCGAGCGTGACGCGGCTCGACGATGGCGAAACGGAGCCGTCCCTGGACGATCTGACCGCCAATATCGGCAAAGCGCGCGCGGCGAGCTTGACGGACGGCTTGCTGGAAAGCGCCGATGCCATTGTCTTTGACGCCGCCGGGGCGGTGGACGTGGAGGCCCTGCGCCGTCGCCGTCCGGCGCTGGTGACCATGGCGGTCAGCGACTTTGGGACCGATACGCGCTTTTCGAGCTGGAAGGGCAGCGACCTCGTTCTGCACGCGCTGAGCGCCGAGTTGTCGCGCTCGGGGATCGCCGGTCGTCCGCCGCTGCCGCCGCCGGGCCAGCTGGCCTATCAGTGCGCCGCCTCGCAGGCGGCCTACGCCCTGACCGTGTCGCTCTACCACGCCCTGCGGACCGGGAAGGGCGACCACCTGGACTTCTCGGCCCTGGACGGCGCGGTGCAGGCGCTGGATCCAGGCTACGGCATCAACGGCAGCGCCACCTTGGGCAAGCCGGCCCACCTTTTGCCGCGCGACCGTCCGCCGAAAGGCTTCCAGTATCCGATCCTGCCGTGCGCCGACGGCCACGTGCGCATCTGCCTGCTGGCCAAGCGCCAGTGGCAGGGCATGTTCCGCTGGATGGGTTCGCCGGCCGCCTTCGCCTCGCCGGAGTTCGAAAAGGTCGGCGTTCGCTACAAGTCGCCAGACCTAATCCCGGCCATCGCCGCCTTCTTCGCTGATCGCGGTCGCGCCGACCTGGAGCGCGAGGGGCAGGCGCACGGCGTGCCGATCTCGGCCGTCCTGACCCTGCCGGAGTTCATGGCTTCGGACCATGTCGCCGCGCGCGAGGCTCTGATCGAGATCGACGGGGCCAAGCTGCCAAACGGCGTCGTGACCATTGACGGCGCAAGGATGGGGCCAAGCCTCGTCGCGCCGCGCGCTCAGACTTGGCCGGCCCCCGTCGCCGCGGGGCGGCGGGCGTTCGAGGGGCTTAAGGTCCTGGATCTGGGCGTCATCGTCGTTGGCGCCGAGCAGGGACGTCTGCTGGCCGACCAGGGCGCCGAGGTGGTCAAGGTCGAGAGCCGCGCCTTTCCGGACGGCAGCCGCCAGTCCTATCTGTCCTACGGTCTCTCGGTCAGCTTCGCCGCCGGACATCGCAACAAGCGCGGCCTGGGCCTGAACCTGCGCGATCCCCGGGGACGGGCGCTGTTTCTGGAGATGGCGGCCAAGGCCGACGTCATCCTTTCGAACTTCAAACCGGGGGTGATGGAAAGCCTGGGGATCGACCATGCGACGATCTCGAAGATCAATCCGCGCATTATCATGTCCGACAGTTCGGCCTTCGGGGCCACCGGGCCTTGGGCCGAACGTATGGGTTACGGCCCGCTCGTTCGCGCCGCCACTGGCCTAACGACCGCCTGGCGCTATGACGACGATCCGGAAAGCTTCAGCGACTCCATCACGATCTATCCCGACCACGTGGCGGGCCGGATCGGGGCCATGGCGGTGACGGCCCTGCTGATCCGGCGACTGCGCACGGGACGGGGCGGCAGCGCCAGCGTCGCTCAGTCGGAGGTCATGCTGAACCACTTCGCCGTCGATGTGGCGCGAGCCTCCCTGGGGCGGACGGAGGCGGCTGCCGGGTGGCGAGACGCGGTCTTTCCGGCCGCCGGCGACGATGAGTGGTGTGTCGTGAGCACGCCGAGCGAGTCTGACCGCCGCGCCCTGCGCGCGGTGGTCGGCGGAGACGATCAGGCGTCGGTCGGCGCCTGGATCGCGGCGCGGACGGCGGATGAAGCCATGCATGAGTTGCAGGCCGCGGGCGTCGCGGCCGCGCGGATGCTGCGCGTGTCCGAACTTCCAGACTTCGCCTATTTTCGAGAGCGTGACTTCTACCGCGTCGAGCGGCATCCTTATCTCGCGGAGCCCGTCGTCGCGGAGCGCAACCACGCTCGCGGAGCGGCCTTGGATGACGCCCTATCGGCTCCCGCGCCGCTGGCTGGCGAGCACACCAAGGCCTTGGTCGGCGCGTGGCTGGGTTTGTCGGAGGTCGAGGTCGAAGCGCTCGTCGACGCGGGTGTCCTGGAACCGCTGGAGCCGGAAATCCTGGCCTCGGCGACGGCCGCTATCCAGGGCGAGGGCGATCCGAAGGTGGCTTGATGCAAGCCCCTTGCTCCATGGCCTTCATGCAAACGCGAACGAGAGATGGCGCTTCGCCTCAGTCGAACTTCCGCGCGCGGAAGACCTTCGGCGTCCGGACCGTCGTTGTCGCCCCGAGCCCGAGCGCCGTCGCCAGCAGGGCCGCGTCGACGATCCAGCCCACCGGGTCGGCCATCTGGCGCGCGTGGAGCGCGACATGCGTGACAGCGACCATGGCGATCAGGCCGGCGCTGATCCGGCGAAGCGCGATCGAGAGCGCGGCCGGAGCGGCGGCGATGGCCAAGGCGCACGCCGCAAAGGTTGCCAGGCCCCAGGCCGCCACGGGTTTCGGCGTGGGCGAGCACAGGCTCACCAGGGCGGAGAAGGCGTAGGCCGCGGGCTGGCTCCAGACCAAGGCGATCCAGACGCGCTCCCAGCGTGGTGCCGGGCGGCCCTTGTCGCGGCGTCGGGCCAGCCAGATGGCGACGCCGCTGGAGGTTACCGTCGTTAGGCCCAGCCCCAGCAGCAGATAGGCGACCTTCACCGGCCAGCCGCCGAACCAGCCGAAATGCAGCGGGGTCATGGCCGAGAGCAGGCGCATTCCGACCGAACCGCTCTCGTAACCGACCTCGCCGAGGATCTTGCCATCGGCGTCGAGGACCACGGTCTCGCCGCGCGACAGGCGACCCTCGCGGACGATGTTGCCGCTGGCGTGCTGCCCAACCTCGCCGGGGTGTTCGACGACCAGATAGGTCGCGCGTCCGTCCGGATAGACGACCCTTAGACGGGCCAGGATGGCGGCGACGTCGATGACCTTTTGAGCCGGTCGCGGATCGTCCTGGACCGTCGGGCCTCGGAACAGGGCATAGGCCTTGCTGGTGTCGCCTCTGAAGGTGGCCAGGGCCAGCACCCCGACGATGATCACCGTCAGGCCCAGAAAGGCGCCGGTCAGCGACACGACGAGATGGAATGGCAGGCCCCAGACGGAAATCCGGTTATGCAGGTCGGCTTCCTGCAGGCGCTTGGACCCGCCCCATCGCAAGGCGAAGGCGTCCTTGAACACCCGTGGGTGCGAGAGCACGCCCGAGACCAGCGAGGACAGCAGCGCCACGCCCGTCAGGCCGACGATGAAGCCGCCCCAGGCGCGAGGCAGGTGCAGAGCGGTGTGAAGCTCGGCCTGGAAGGTGCTCCAGGGCGTATTCTGCTCGGCGACGATCTTGCCCGAGGCGTCGGCGATCCAGGTGCGCTCGTGACCCTTAGTGTCCTCGGCCCGCACGCTGAGGCGCGGAGCGGCGGGTTCTGGCAGGCGCAAGAACAGTTCATGGGCGCCGGGGGTCTTGGCCAGCGCCTCGCGGAAGGCGGCGTCGGCGGCCCGCGGCGAGACCTCGCGCAGGACCGGACCCGCTGGCTGTTCCCAGCGCTGGTACTCATAGGTGAAGACCGCGATCGAGCCGGAGAAGCACACCAGATAGATCAGGGCCGCGAAAGCCAGCCCCAGGGCCGAATGGCCGGCGAGCATCGCGCGAACGAACGCGGCTGGGATCTTGGGCCAGATCGGCTTGGCGGCCTTGCCCTTTGTCCGAGCGGCGGCGCTCGAGCCGTCCATTAGAGCGCTCCCTTGAGGAAGGCCGCGCCCAGGGTCACGGTCGCGACGCCAGTCATAACGGCGCAGGCTCGCAGGATCTTGTCGTCCGAGAGCGTCCACGCCATGCCGCCAGCCCACAGGAACGGGATCATGAAGCCGCCGACCACCATACGGCTCTGAATCTGGCCTGGCGCGCAGATGGCGACGGCCAGCCCGCAGCCCAGGGCCGCGACGCCCGCCAGAGGACCCGCCAGGAAACCTCGCAACCAGCCCCGCCAGACGATATGCTTGCGATCGGAAGGCTCGGGCGCGAGTTCGCGGACGACTTTTTTCCTGGCGTCGCGACGCTCGACCCCGACGGCGACCAGGGCCAGGGCGGCGACTGAACCCAACGTCAGCACGGAGAAGGGGCCGCGCGCCACGCCGAGCAGCGGAACCGAAGCGGCGATCGCCAAGATCATCACGCTCCAGCCCGCTAGGATGAACCACGCACGGTTCTGATCGGGTGTGGCCCAGGCGCGTTTCAGCAGATAAGTCCCCCCCAGCGGTAGGGGCGCCAGCGTAAGACTCCAGAGGGCGTTCACCAGCGGGTCTCCAGCGTCAGGCCGATGATCCGGGGCTCACTCAGTAGGGCGACCGGAATGTCCGTGCGCGTATATTGGCTGTACGTCGCGTTCAGCAGATTGCGGCCGTACACATAGGCGCCCCAGCGGGCGCGCTCGTAGCCGAAGCGGCCGTTGAAAACGACATGCTTCTTGATCAGCGCGGTCCGGGCCTGGTTGATGTCGGCTTCAGAAAACGCGTTGCTTCGATAGTTACCGTCCAGATGGGCGATCAGGCCGTTGTCCCAGCGATGGTCGACGCCGGCCGCCGCCGTCCAGTGCGGGGCGTAGGGGAATTCCGAGCCCGATAGATCGCTGACGAGCGCGCCCGCGGTGACCTTGAAGTCGTCGAACTTGGTTCGGGTGTGACCCAGAGAGATGTACCAGGACAGTCGCGGCGTCAGTCTTTGGGCGACCTCCAGTTCGAAGCCGTAAAGGTGCGACTTGCCAGCGTTCCGGACCTCGGAGTCATAGGCGTTCAGGCCGAGGTTCACGACGACCTGCTGTTGCGTCCAATCGGTGTAGAAGGCGTTGGCGTTGAGGATCAGCGATCCGTCCAGCCAGGCCGTTCGCAACGCCGCCTCGTAGTTCCAGGTGTATTCCGGATCATACGCGGCGACGCTTGAGCGGGCCTGGTTCACGGTCGAGCCGCCCGACCGATAGCCGCGCTGGGCCGTCAGACTGGCGCCAATGTCCGGGGTCCATTGATATTTGACCCCAAACTTCGGCAGGAACGCGTTGAATTCTCGGGTCCCTTCCGGCGCGGAGGCGTTGGCCTGGGCGATCATGCCGGCGACGAAGGCGTTCACCTGGGCCACGTAGGAGGCGTAGGGTCCGAAGGACGCCGGGGTCGGATAGGTCCCGGCGAAACTGGCCGTCTGCGCGCTGCGGCCGGTGTTCTCCTCGTGGTCGTAGCGGAAGCCGCCGAGCAGCGAGAGCTTGTCGGTCAGGGCGAAGGTGACGTCGGCGAAGACGGCGCTGGTCTTTATCGTCGAGGGCTGGCTGCCGCTGTAATTTACCGGAATGACCGGCAGGCTGGCGACATAGAGATTGGCGAAGGCGCTGGCCTGCGCCGCGGCGGCGGCCTGCTGCGCCGGCGTCGGATTGCCGACACCCGACAGTAGGGACGGGGTCAGCACGCTCACCAGGGTGGCGCGCGGGAAGGGCACGTTGGTCAGGCTGCTTGACAGGTCCCGGGCGTCGCGCGTGGCGTGATAGGCGCCCAACAGGCCCTTTAGCCGCTGGCCGTCGTAGTTCAGGCGCAGCTCCTGGGAGGCGGTCTTGGTGGTCTGGGCGCGCGTGCCATACGAACTGTGGGCGGGGGCCATGTCGAAGTCGATGGTGGCGTCGGTATTGACCGCGTTGAACGAAGCGATGGCGTTCAGCGTCAGCTTGTCGCTCAGCTTGTAGGCTATGTCCGCCGTCAGGATATCGGTCTTGGTCTTGGTGCGGCTGGGATCGCCCGAGAGGTCGATACGATGATCGTAGTAATCGGGCCGATCGGTGCGCGAATAGGTGAATTCGTAGCCGCTGTCCCGATCGTTGTGGGCGTAGGTGAGCAATGCCCGCAGGCCAGGTAGGGCGCTCGGCGTGAGCAACAGCTTGCCGCGGATGTATAGATTGTCGACCGCGTCCATGTCCCGCTTGAGGTTCGGATTGTAGATAAAGCCGTCGCTATCCTTCTTTTCGACGGCGATGCGAAAGGCCATCTGGTCGGCGACGATCGGACCGCTCGCGGCGACGGCGTAGACACGCTCGTCGCCGCTGGCGAGGTTCACGCGAGCGCGGAACTGCGGGGTGTAGGTCGGGTTGGCCGAGGTGATGATCACGGCGCCCGCCAAGGAGTTGCGGCCCTGCAGGGTGGACTGGGGACCACGCAGGATCTCGACTTGGCCGATGTCCCACATCTCCAGCGGGCCACCGTAGACGGCTTCCTGGGGCAGGGCCGCGCCGTCGACATAGACCGTGGCCAGCCCGCCCGTACCGCCGCCCGAGACGTTGCTATTGCTGACGCCCCGGATCGTGAAGCCGGTCTTGCCGTAGGTCTCGCTCATGTTCGCGGTGCGGGCGACGACGTCGTAGAAGTCCTGGATATTCTCGCGTTCAATGCGGGCGGCGGTGGTCACCGCCACGCTGGAAACGGTTTGCTGAAGCCCGCGGGCGGTCTTTTCGCCGGTGACGACCACGGCCTCGACAGCATTGGCGGGATCATCGGCGGCTGCGATCTCGGCCGCCTGGACGCCTTGCGCCATCGCCAGCACGCTCAGCGCGCTCGCCGCCAACCCCATCCGCTTCATGCCCGGAACCCCGCTTGAAAGAACGGTTAGGCGCTTACTTTGTGTTGAGTATGCGAGTCAATATCATTTGCATCTAGGTTGATCGCATCCGTCAAATGGAGCTGAAGCGGCTTCGCCCGCTCAATCGCGGCCGCCAAATGTCCAGTTCCGCGTCGTCTCTAGCACTGGCCTGCGAGCCCACGAGGCAGGCGTCGCCTTGGGCCGGCATCGGGCCAAGCTGGCTTGTGCCGCGGAAAATTCCTGACCATCTTCCCGGCCTTTCGAGGGAGTTGCGTTTGACCACCAGGAGACCGACCATCGACGATGTCGCCCGTCTGTCGGGCGTGGCGCGCGTGACCGTGTCCCGGGTGCTGAACGGCGGCCCCAATGTTCGCGATGAGGTGCGCTCGCGCGTTATGCGGGCTGTCGAGGCGCTGGATTACAAGGTCAATCCCCAGGCTCGCGGCTTGGCGGGCGGGGCGAGTCGGCTGCTGGCTTTCGTCTTCGCCTCGGACCCCGAGAACGATCCCAACTCGTACTACGAGTCCGCGCTCGAACTGGGCGCTCTGCGCGGATGCCTGGCCTTGGGTTATCAGGTGCTGGTTCAGAACGTCCCAAACCAGACGCCGGACTGCCATAAGCGCGTCCTTGAGTTGATCACCACCCAGCGCTGCGACGGCCTGATCCTATCTCCGCCCTATAGCGACGATGTAGCCCTGATCGAGGCCGTTCTGGCCCAGGGCTGCAAGGTCGTGACGGTGTCGCCGGGCGGTCCGGCCAAGAACCGGTTCGATGGGGTCGGCGTCGATGACGAGGCGGGCGGCTATGATCTGGCTCGCGAACTCCTGCGTCTGGGTCATCGCCGATTTGGTTTCATCGCCGGCCTGGAGGGGCACCTGTCGGCCGATCTGCGCCTGAAGGGGTTCCAGCGCGCCCTGGCCGAGCAGGGGCTGGGGGAGGGCGATTACGCGATGGTGCGCGGCGACTTCACCTTCCGCTCGGGGACCCATCTTGCCCCTGGGCTTCTGGACCATCCCTTGGGACCAACCGCCCTGGTCTGCGCCAATGACGACATGGCCGCCGGCGCCTTGTCGGCGGCGCACGCGCGGGGACTGAGCATTCCGAAGGACCTGTCGATCACCGGCTTCGATGACGCGCCCGTGGCGGCCATTGTTTGGCCGCCCTTGACCACGGTGCACCAGCCCGTGAAGGTTCTGGGCCAGCGCGCCGTCGAGCTTCTGGTCGCCCGCTTGACGGGTGTCGACATCGCTCCCGAGCCTGTGTTCCACCAACTGGAGCACGCCGTGGTGTCTCGCCAAACGACCGCCGCGACCTAGTTTTCCCCTGCCGCCGGTTTTGTTTCAGCCTTGACAACGTTGTCGCGTCACTGCCAATTGGAAGCGCTTCCATGGAAGCGCTTCCACGGCCATGCTCGGCCGCGAGACAAGAACGAGAGAATCGCCCGCGCGGGGCGAGTTCAGAGGGGAGAGCTTATGCGAAACCGCATGACGCGCGGCGCGCCAGCGTCCATCCGCACACTGTATGCAACCGCCTCGGCGGCAGCCATCACCCTGGTGATCGCGGGGCCGGTCTCGGCGCAAACGACCGCCCCGGCGCCGAAAGCCGACGATGACACGGTCGAGGCCGTGGTCGTGACCGGCATCCGGGCCAGCATCCAGAACTCGATCAACATCAAGAAGAACGAGACCTCGATCGTCGAGGCCGTCTCGGCCGAGGACATCGGCAAGCTGCCCGACGTCTCGATCGCCGAGTCGATCGCGCGTCTTCCCGGGTTGGCCGCCCAGCGGGTCAACGGCCGCGCCCAGGTCATCTCGATCCGGGGCTTGGCGCCGGACTTCACGACCACGCTGCTGAACGGTCGCCAACAGGCCAGCTCCGGCGACAACCGCGCCGTCGAGTTCGACCAGTATCCGTCGGAACTGCTGTCCAGCGTCGTGATCTACAAGACGCCCGACGCCCAGGTCTCGGGCATGGGCCTATCGGGCACCGCCGACCTGCGCACCGTGCGTCCGCTGGAATACGGCAAGCGCGCCCTGGCCGTGAATCTGCGGGGTGAAAAGACTTCGGGCAAGAAGCTGAACGAAGACTCCCGCAACACCGGCGGCCGTTTCAGCGTCAGCTACATCAACCAGTTCGCCGACGATACGATCGGCGTCGCGCTGGGTTACGCGCACCTGGATTCGCCCTCGCAGGTGAAGCACTACAAGGCCTACGGCTACGAGGCGTTCCCGCCCGAGTCCACTTCGCCCGACAGCGCCGACGGCGCTCTGATGCTGAACGGCCAGGAAATCTTCGCCACCTCGCGCAACAACAAGCGGGACGCGGTGATTGGCATCTTCGAATACAAGCCGAACGACCGGATCCACTCCACGCTCGACATGTACTACTCGACCTTCAAGCAGAAGGAGACCACGCGCGGGGCTCAGTGGTTCTCGAATCCCTACGCCGACAACGCCACCTTCTCGGGCGTGACCACCGATACGATCGGCGGCTCGAAGTTCGCTTCGGGCGGGACGCTCAACAACGGCGTCCTGCAACTGCGCAATGACTACAACACTCGCCAGGACCAGTTGTTCTCGGCCGGCCTGAACAACGAGTTCCAGATCACCGAAAAGACGCGTCTGGTCGCCGATCTGTCCTATTCGTCGAACAAGCGAAAAGAACAGATCATGGAGACCTACGCCGGCTACGGTCGCGGCGTGGGTGGGGTCACCGGGAGTACGCCGGACGTCGGTCGCACCTATGACACCATCGGCTTCAAGGTCGCCGATGACGGCTTCTCGCAATATCACGAGGGCCTGAACTATGCCGACGCGAGCAAGGTCACGCTGGGCGACCGCGCCCCGTGGGGCGGCTGGGGCCACGACGGCGCGATCCGCTTTCCGCACGTCAAGGAAGACGTCACCGCCGTCGACGTTCGGCTCGAACACGATCTAGACGGCTTCGTCACCCAAGTGTCGGGTGGCGTGAACTACACCAAGCGCGACAAGGGCAAGACCGTCTCGGACAACGACCTGTTCCTGAAGAACGGCCGCCAGCAGGTCTATGTCGACGCGGCCGACCTGACCTCGCCGACCAATCTGGGCTTCGCGGGCTTTGGCAACGTCCTTTCGGTCAAGATCGGCGACGTCTGGAAGAAGTATTACAACGCTTCGCCCATTCTCGACGCCAACTACTACGACAAGAACTGGGACATTACCGAAGAGGTGACCACCTTCTTCGCCAAGGCCAATTTCCAGAGCGGCGCCCTACGCGGCAATGTCGGCGTCCAAGTGGTCAAGCAGAAGCAGGAGTCCAGCGGGGTTGTGATCAACGGTCTGGCCCCGGGGCAGCCGATCGTCCCGACCAAGATCAACGCCAAGGAGGACTATACCGATGTCCTGCCTAGCATGAACCTGATCTACGACCTGGGCGGCGGCCATCGCATCCGCTTCGCCCTGTCCAAGACCATGGCGCGTCCGCGGATGGACGACATGCGCGCCAACGTGACGCCAGGCTTCAACAGCCTGGTGTGTTCCAGCCAGCCCTGCGGCCCCGGCACGACGGTCAATCCGTGGTCGGCCTCGGGCGGCAACCCGCACCTGAAGCCGTGGATGGCCAAGGCCGCCGACCTGGCCTACGAGTGGTACGTGAGCCCGGCGACCTACCTGTCGGTGGCTGGCTTCTACAAGAAGCTCGACACCTACATCTATCAGCAGTCGGGCACGTTCGACTTCACCGGCATTCCGCTGCCGCCCGGCGCGAACATCCCGGCTGGCACGACGATCAACAACATCGGCCAGATCACCCTGCCGGCCAACGGCAACGGCGGCGTGGTCAAGGGTCTGGAGTTCAGCGGCGCGCTCGACTTCGGCCAGTTCGCCGACGTGGTGAAGGGCTTTGGCGTCCAGGGCAGCCTGTCGCTGACCAAGTCGAACCTGAATCCGACGACCAGCACCGATCCCAAGCAGAAAGTCCGCATCCCCGGCCTGTCGGGCACGGTCTACAACCTCACCGGCTACTACGAGCGCGGCGGCTTCCAGGCGCGGATCAGCCAGCGCTACCGCTCGGCCTTCAAGGGCGAGGTGGTGCAACTGTTCGCGACGCGCGGCTTCACCGAGATCCTGGCCGACAAACAGGTCGACGCCCAGATCGGCTACACCTTCCAGGAAGGGCCGCTGGAGAACCTCGGCCTTCTGCTGCAGGTCAACAACCTGACGGACTCGCCGTACCGCACCCGCCTGGGTCTCGACGATGGCGGGACCAAGACCAGCAACGGCGGCTCGCTGCCGGAGACCTACGAGAAGTACGGCCGCCAGATCCTGTTCGGCGTGAACTATCGGTTCTAGGCGTTAGGTCGAGCGCTCGTCGTCCCCCCTTGGCGCCGTGCTCGACAGCGAGAACCATCGGAGGCGGGGCCGCGCTTATCCGCGGCCCCGACCTTTGACCAAGACGGGAGGCGGGCGTGCAGCCGCTCAAGACAATATTGATCGCCGGCGGCGGGTCGGCTGGCTGGATGACCGCGGCGCTGTGCTCGCGTCTTTTCCAGAGCCTCTACGACATCGTCCTCGTCGAGTCCGACCAGATCGGCACGATCGGAGTCGGCGAAGCGACCATTCCCGCCATCAAGAAGTTCAACGAGCTGCTCGGGCTCGAGGAGGACGATTTCCTGCGCAAGACGCAAGGGTCCTTCAAGCTGGGCATCCAGTTCCGCGACTGGTGGCGCAAGGGCGAGAGCTATCTGCACGGCTTTGGCGTGATCGGCCAGGACTTGGGTTGGCTGCGCGCCCACCAGTACTGGCTGCGGATGCGGGAGCTGGGCCGCGCGCCGCCCTTCGATAACCTGGCGATCAACAACGCCATGGCGCTGAGCGACAAGTTCATGCGCGCCCGAGCCGACATGAGCGAGTCGCCGATCGGCCATATCGCCCACGCCTTCCATTTCGACGCCGGCCTCTACGCCAAGCACCTGTCGACCTACGCCCAGGCGCGCGGGGTCAAGCGGCGCGAGGGCAAGATCGTCGAGGTGACGCTGCGCCCCGCCGACGGTTTCGTGCAGTCGGTCACGCTGGACGACGGCGAGACGATCGCCGCCGACCTCTTCATCGACTGCTCCGGGTTCCGGGGCCTGATCATCGAACAGGCGCTCAAGACCGGCTACGAGGACTGGACGCACTGGCTCCCCTGCGATCGGGCCATCGCCGTGCCGTCCGAGCGCTCGGAGCACTTCACGCCCTATACCCGCTCGACCGCGCACGACGCCGGCTGGCAATGGCGCATCCCGCTGCAGCACCGCACCGGCAACGGTCATGTCTATTGCAGCCGTTTCATCGATGACGACGAGGCCGAGCGCGTCCTGCTGTCGAACCTGGACGGCGCCCAGCGGGCTGATCCGCTGCGCATCCGCTTCACGACCGGCAAGCGCAAGAAGATCTGGAACAAGAACTGCGTGGCCGTCGGCTTGGCCGCCGGCTTCATGGAGCCGCTGGAGTCGACCAGCCTGCACCTGATCCAGTCGTCGGTGATCCGCCTGGTCCGTCTGTTGCCAGACGCTGGCTTCGACCAAGCGACGATCGACGAGTTCAATCGCCAGACCGACTTCGAATACGAGCGCGTCCGCGACTTCATCATCCTGCACTACAAGGCCACCGAGCGCGACGACACGGCCTTCTGGCGCCACTGCCGCGACATGGAGATCCCCGCGACGCTACAGCGGAAGATGGACCTCTTCCGCGCCAATGGCCGAGTTTTCCGCGAGGACGACGAGCTCTTCACCGAGGAGAGCTGGATCCAGGTGTTCCTGGGGCAGGGCGTGATCCCGCGCGGTTACGACCCGCTGGTCCGAGTCCATTCGGACGAAGAGATCGCCCGCCACCTTGGCAATATCGAGACGGTCATCGGGCGGTGTCTCGCCGTCATGCCCAGCCACGCCGAGTTCGTGTCCCGCGCTTGCGCGGCGCCGGCCCCGGTCGCCTCGACCTTAGTTCCCACACCCTGACGATGGCACGGAGTACCGCCATGACGACCGCCCAGCCTTCATCCGCCCTGCGGATCCTGTGCCGGACCACCGCCGCCGTGGCGTTGCTTTCCCTCGCGCCGGTCGCGGGCGCGCTCGCCGAGGTCATGCCGACCAAGGACAGCGCTCCGCTGGCGCCGCGCGCTAACGACCCGGCGTGGGCTCGCGCCGATGCGCTGGTCAAGCAGATGACGATGGATGAGAAGATCCAGTATCTGCACGGCCTCTTTCCGCCCAACACCAAGCCCGCGCCCGCCGACATGATCCCCTCGGCTGGCTATGTCCCCGGCGTGCCGCGCCTGAAGATCCCGACCCTGCGCGAAAGCGACGCCAGCCTCGGCGTCGCCAATCAGGTCGAGCAGCGCAAGGGCGACGTCGCCACCGCTCTGCCTTCGGGCCTGGCGCTGGCTTCGACCTTCGAGCCGAAACTGGCCTATGCGGGCGGAGCGATGATCGGCGCCGAGGCGCGCGCCAAGACCTTCAACGTCCTGCTGGCCGGCGGCGTCAACCTGACCCGCGACCCGTGGGCCGGTCGCAACTTCGAGTATCTTGGCGAGGATCCGCTTCTGGCCGGCGAGATGGCGGGCGAACAGATCAAGGGCGTGCAATCCAACCACATCGTTTCGACGATCAAGCACTTCGCCTTGAACGCCCAGGAGACCGGCCGGCACGTGATGGACGCCCAGATCGGCGAGGCCGACCTGCGGGAGAGCGATCTGCTCGCCTTCCAGATCGCCATCGAGAAGAGCAACCCCGCCTCGGTCATGTGCGCCTACAACAAGGTCAATGGCGACTGGGCCTGCCAGAACGACGTCCTGCTGAACAAGGTGCTCAAGCGCGACTGGAACTATCCGGGCTTCGTGATGTCCGACTGGGGCGCGGTGCACAGCACCGTCAAGGCCGCGCTGGCGGGCCTCGATCAGCAGTCGGGGCAGGAGCTCGACACCCAGATCTTCTTCGGCGACGACCTGAAGGCCGCCGTCGCCAAGGGCGAGGTGAGCCAGGCCCGCGTCGACGACATGGTCCGCCGGATCCTGCATGGGGTGATCACCTCGGGGCTGATGGACAACCCGACGCCGACCACCGCCCAGCCGATCGACTATGACGCCCACGCCAAGGTCGCGCAAAGCGTGGCCGAGCGCGGCGCGGTGCTGCTGCAGAACGAGCGCAACCTGCTGCCCCTGGCCAAAACGGCCAGGAAGATCGTGCTGATCGGCGCCCATGCCGATGTCGGCGTGCTGTCGGGCGGCGGTTCGTCCCAGGTCCGCTCGGTCGGCGGCGCGCCGGTCGAGATCCCGCTGAACGGCGGCGAGGCCGCCTCGTTCGTCCGCGTCACCTGGCACGCTTCCTCGCCTTTGGAAGCGATCAAGGCCGCCGCGCCGGGCGCGCAGGTCGTGTATGTCGACGGCAAGGATCCTGCGGCCGCCGCCGCGGCGGCCAAGGACGCCGATGTCGCCGTCGTCTTCGCTCGGCACTGGCAGACCGAAGCTCAGGACGCGCCCTCGATCGCGCTGCCGGACAATCAAGACGCTCTGATCGACGCGGTCGCCGCCGCCAACAAGAACGCCGTCGTGGTGCTGGAGACCGGCGGCCCGGTGCTGATGCCGTGGCTCGATCGCGTCGGCGCGGTGCTGCAGGCCTGGTATCCCGGTCAGCGCGGCGGTCAGGCCATCGCCCGCCTGCTGTTCGGCGAGGTCAATCCGTCGGGCCGCCTGGCCATGACCTTCCCGAAGACCGCCGACCAAGCGCCCCGCGCCAGCGCTCCGGGCTTCGCCGAACAGGCCGCTATCGACGACGCCCGCCGCGCCGGCCAGACCGTTCCAGGCATCAAGGGCTTCCCGGCGAAGTACGTGGAAGGCGCCGCCGTCGGCTATCGCTGGTACGCCCAACAAAAGCTCAAGCCGCTCTATCCGTTCGGCTATGGCCTTTCTTATACGTCGTTCGCCTACAAGAACCTCAAGGTCGAGGACGCGGCCGGCCTCAAGGTCAGCTTCGACGTCACCAACACTGGCAAGGTGGCCGGCGCCGACACGCCCCAGCTCTATGTCACCGCCGGCAAGCGCAAGCCGATGGTCCGCCTGGCGGGCTTCCAGAAGGTCGACCTCGCGCCAGGCCAGACCCAGCGCGTCACGCTGACGGTCGAGCCTCGAATCCTGGCCGACTACGATGTCGCCAAACCCGGCTGGTCGATCGCGGCCGGGAGCTATCCGCTCTATGTCGGCCGAAATGCCGGCGAGCCCGTCCTGACGGGCAAGGCTAAACTCAAGGCTTGGTCGAGGAAGCCCTGATGCGCAAGCTTTGCACCGCCGTCGCCGCTCTGACGATCGCCTTTCCAGCGGCGGCCGCGCCCAAGCTGCGCGCCTGGGTGACGACCGGCGACAAGAGCCAGTTGATGGCCGCGCGAGCGCCGTCTGGTCCAGCTTCGGCGAAGGCCGTTGAAGGTCTGCCGCTGATCGCGGTCGACCCCAACGAGCGCCATCAGACGATCGTCGGCTTCGGCGCGGCGATCACCGACGCCTCGGCATGGCTGATCCAGAACCGGATGAGCCCCGCGCAGCGCGACGCCCTGCTGCGCGAGCTGTTCGGGCGCGCCAACGGCGGCCTGGGCTTCAGCTTCACCCGCGTCACGATCGGCGCCTCGGACTTCTCGCTGGACCATTACAGTCTGGACGAGACGCCAAACGGCGCACCCGATCCGAAGCTGGAGCATTTTTCGCTAGCGCGCCCGGAGCAGTTCGTCTTCCCGACCGTCCGCGCGGCCCTGAAGATCAATCCGGATCTCAAGGTCATGCACTCGCCCTGGAGCGCCCCGGCCTGGATGAAAACGACCGGATCGCTGGTGAAAGGCGAACTCAAGCCGGAGGCCTATCCGGTCTATGCCGACTTCTTCGGCCGCTACATCAAGGGCGCGGCCAAGGTCGGCGTGCCCGTCGATTATCTCAGCATCCAGAACGAGCCGGACTTCGAGCCCGACAACTATCCTGGAATGCGCTGGAAGCCCGAGGGCCGCGCGCGCTTCTTCGGCGAGAACCTGGCGCCGGTGTTCCAGCGCGAGGGCATCGCGACCAAGGTCCTCGACTGGGACCATAATTGGGACAAGCCCGAGCAGCCCATGACCGTTCTAGCCGATCCCAAGGCCAACGCCTTCCTGACCGGCGTAGCCTGGCACTGCTACAAGGGGGACGTTTCGGCTCAGGAACCGGTGCGGGCGGCTCATCCGGACAAGGAGGTCTTCCTGACCGAATGCTCCGGCGGCGAGTTCGCGCCGAAGTTCGACGACAGCTTCTCCTGGATGATGGAGAACCTGATCATCGGCTCGACGCGCGGCGGCTCTCGGGGCGTCCTGATGTGGAACCTGGCCCTTGATGAAGGGTTCGGACCGCACAACGGGGGCTGCGGCGACTGCCGGCCCGTCGTGACGATCAACAGCCAGACCGGCGCCGTGACCCGGACGCAAGAATACTACGCCTTTGGCCACGCCAGCCGGTTCGTGAAGCCGGGCGCGACGCGGATCGGCTCGCCGGCCAAGGTCGGGGAGCTGCGCACGGTGGCCTTCGAGAACCGCGATGGCGGGCGGGTACTGCTGGTGCTGAACACCGGCAAGGCGCCTGCCAGCTTCGCGATCTCGGATGGCGCTCGCCGGTTCAAGGCGATACTGCCCGCCCGATCGGCCGGCACCTTTACCTGGTGAGATTCCGCGCCTTTAGGGCCTTTAGCCTGAAATCGGAATCGATTTCAGGCTAAAGGCCTCTAAATCAGATGTTTAGAGCGTGAGATAAGCTGAAACCGGTTCCCACTTTCAGCCTCACGCTCTAGCCGCTCGCGCGCCCGCTATCCGAGCCGGGCGAAAGCGCGTCCCAGCCTCGAGAAGATGTCCTCGAGGTCTTCGGGGCGGCTGGTCAGGATGGGCGCTATGGCGATGGTGTCGCCGTTGGCGCGGATGGAGAGGCCTTCCTCGTAGGCCGCGAGGAAAAGCGCTTGTCCGCGTCGACCCGGGCCTTCCGGATCGGCCGCCAGAGTCAAGCCGCCGGCGAGACCGAGATTTCGGATGTCGATGACGTGAGGCTTGTCGCGGAGGCCGTGCATCAGGTCCTCGAACAGGGGCGCGAGCGCGGCCGCCCGCGCGTAGACGCCCTCTTCTCGCAGCACGGCCTGCGTCGCCAGGCCCGCCGCCACGGCGAGCGGGTGCGCCGAATAGGTGTAGCCGTGGAAGAACTCGATCCCGAAGGCGGTCGCGTCCATCATCGTGTCGTGGATTTGGCTGGACGCGATGACCGCCCCCATCGGCGCGGCGGCGTTGTTGACGCCCTTGGCCATGGTGCAGAGGTCGGGCTCGACGCCGAAGAAGGTCGCGCCGTTGGGCGAGCCCAGTCGGCCAAAGCCGGTGATCACTTCGTCGAAGATCAGCAGCACGCCATGCTTGGCGGTGATCTCCCGCAGGCGCGCGAGGTAGCCCGCCGGCGGGATGAAGACGCCCGCCGAGCCGATCATGGGTTCGACGATGACCGCGGCGATCGTCGAGGCGTCGTGCAGGGTGATCAGGGCTTCCAGTTCGGCCAGATAGGCCATGGGATCGCGATCGGGCTGCCCCCGGGTGAAGCCCGAGACCTTGGCGTCATAGGGGAAGGGCAGGTGGTCGACGCCGGGCAGCAGCGGGCCGAAGGCCTTGCGATTGTTCGGCATGCCGCCCACCGAGACGCCGCCGAAGCCGACGCCGTGATAGCCGTTGATACGGCCGATCAGGCGGGTCCGCGAGCCCTCGCCCCGCGCGCGGTGATAGGCCAGAGCCATCTTCAGCGCCGTGTCGACCGCCTCCGAGCCCGAATTGGTGAAGAAGACGTGGTTCAGCGCGCCAGGGAACTGGTCGGCGATCTCCGTGGCGAGGCGGAAGGCGTCGGGCGTGGCGAAGTTGAAGGCCGGCGAGTAGTCGAGCCGTCGCGCCTGCGCGGCGATGGCCTCGGCGATGCGCGGGTGGCAGTGGCCGAGACCCGAGCACCACAGTCCCGAAAAGCCGTCCCGGACCTTTCGGCCATCGGCGGTGAAATAGAACTGCCCCTCGGCCGCGACGAACAGTCTGGGGGCCGCCTTGAACGCCTTGTTGGGCGTGAAGGGCATCCAGTAGGCGGAGAGATCGTTGGCGGGGGCTTGGGTCATGACGATGCGGTCTCCGGCGGAGAGTAAGGGGCGTTGGATAAGGTGTCGTCGCGGACCGCGACGGCGAGTTGGACGAAACGACGAGCGACATCGCCTCGGCCGTCTCTAAGCAGGGCCAGAAGCGCCACGCGCGCCTTGGCGGGGCTTAGCGATCCGCCTCCCAGCAGACCGCGCGACAGCAGGTCGATCTCGGCGCCCGCATAGCCATAGGTGCGTTCGCATAGAATTCCGCCCGTCCGACTGCACAGCACGACGGGAGCCCTGCTGGCGAGGCGGCCCAGCACGGGGGCGAGCTTTTCCGGGACGTGGCCGGCGCCCAGCGCGGCGATGACCCAGCCCTCTATGCCCGCGTCCTCGCCCAGCGTGAAAAGCGTCTCGTCCATGTCCAGGCCGATCGTCGCGATCCAGACGCGCGGCGAAGCTCGCCCGCGCGCGGGGGCGACGCTGGGCAGGGGCGGGAAGGCGGGGCGAAGGGCGATAAATCGGCCTTCATGCAGCCGGCCGCGCGGGGCGTGGTCTCGGCTCGAAAAGGCGTCGAGCGCGGTGGTGTCGGTCTTCTGGACGTGTCGCGCGGCATGAACCTGGCCATTCATCACCACGACGACCTCGGCCCCGGCGCTCGGAGACGTCACGAAGGTCAGGGCGTCGGCGAGATTGGCCGGACCGTCGGGGCTGTCGGCCGAGGCGCCGCGCATCGCGCCGGTGAAAGCCACCGGCAGGGAAGGCGTCCCCAGGAGCTCGGTCAGGAACGCGGTCTCTTCCAGCGTATCGGTGCCCTGGGTGACAATGACTCCGTGACCGCCCTCGGCGGCGAACTCGGCGATGAGGCCCGCCAGGCGCTCGACCAGGGGGAAGTCCAGGTTGGCGCTGGCGGCGCGGCCGAGGTCCTGGCGGATCAGCTGCGCCTGCGGCGTCCGACGCGCCAGATCGGCCGTCAGCGCTTCGGCGCCCAAGGCCGGGTTGAGCCCCGCGCCGTCGGAACGCATCGAGATGGTGCCGCCCAGCGAGATGATCTTGATCTTCGGCCGCATGGTCGTTTCGTCGAGATCCGACGTCAGCCCCAGAGATCAGAACCGAAGCGGAGCAGCCGGCCTTGCTCGTAGCGCATCGCGCAGGCGCGATCGTCGAGAAGCAGCGCCGGACCGTCCAGATCGACGAAGTCACAGCGGGTGCCCAGCACATAGGCGGGCGCGGCGCCCAGCGAGGTCGGGCCGCTGCAACCCAGCATGACCTTGAGTCCAAGGGCGTGCGCGGCGCGATTGAGCGACAGGCCGGGGGTCAGGCCGCCGACCTTGTCGAGCTTGATGTTGATGGCCTGATAGAGTTTCGAAAGGCGCGGCAGGTCGTCCTCGCCCGAACAGCTCTCATCGGCGCAAAGCGGAATGGCGCCGCGATAGTCGACCAGAGCCTCGTCTCGTTTGTGATGCAGGGGTTGCTCGATCAGCTCGACCCCGAGGCGCGCCAATTCGGGCGACAGGCTATTCAGCGTCTCGATCGTCCAGGCCTCGTTGGCGTCGACGATGAAGCGAACGCCTGGACAGGCCGCCGCGATGGCCTCCACGCGCTCCAGAACGTCCTCGCTATTGGCCTTGATCTTTATGATGCGATAGCCGCGTTTGACGGCGGAGACCGCGTCGGCCCGCATCTTGGCGGTTGGATTGATGCCGATGGTCAGGTCGACCTCGATGGAGTCGGCTCTTTCGACGCCGGTCAGGGTCCAGATATCCTTGCCCGAGGTCTTGCATTCGAGATCCCAGAGCGCGCAGTCGAGCGCGTTCCTGGCCGAGGTATTGGCGACCCGGCGGGCGACCGCCTCTCGCGTCGCGCCCTCATGGAACCAATCTCGCGCCGCCTCCAGCGCGTCGGCCACGTCCTGCGCCGTCTGGCCATACTGGGGCAGGGGCGCGCATTCGCCTCTGCCGACGTGACCGCCCGCCCGCACCCAGACGGTCAACAGCTCGGAGTTGGTCTTGGCGCTGCGCGAGATGCGGAACGTTTCGGCGTAGGGCCACTCCTGATAAGCGAACAGAAGCTCCATGATCAGGCGACCTCGAACAGGCCGGCGGCGCCCTGGCCGCCGCCGACGCACATGGTGACGATGGCGTACTTCTCACCGCGACGACGAGCCTCGCGCAGGGCGTGGCCGACCATGCGCGCGCCGCTCATGCCATAGGGGTGGCCGATCGAGATGGCGCCGCCGTTGATGTTCAGCCGTTCGTCCGGAATGCCCAGACGGTCGCGGCAATAGAGCACTTGGCACGCGAAGGCTTCGTTCAGCTCCCACACCCCGATATCGTCCATCGTCAGGCCATGACGGGCGAGCAGCTTCGGGATGACGAACACCGGGCCGATGCCCATTTCGTCCGGTTCGCATCCGGCGACCGCGACGCCAAGACACCAGCCGAGCGGCGCGAGGCCGCGCTTTTCGGCCATCTCGGCCTCCATCACCACCACCGCCGCCGAGCCGTCGGACAGCTGGCTGGCGTTGCCCGCCGTGATCGTGCCGCCGTCGCGCACAGGGGCCAGGGCGGACAGGCCCGCCAGCGTCGTGTCGGCCCGCGCGCCTTCGTCCTTGGTCACCGTGATGGCGCGCTTGGAGGTCTCGCCGGTCGCCTTGTCCGTCACGACCATTTCGCAAGTAACGGGGATGATTTCGTCGTCGAAGACGCCCGCCGCTATGGCCGCCGCCGTCCGCTGCTGGCTCGAGAGCGCGTAGAGGTCTTGGGCCTCGCGCGAAACGCCATAGCGCGCCGCGACGATTTCCGCCGTGTCCAGCATGGGCATGTGAATGGCCGGCGCCAGACGGATCAGGCGCGGATCGGGGACGCGGGAGATATTCATCGCCTTGGTCTGGGCCAGGCTGATCGACTCGACGCCCCCGGCCACGACGCAGCTCATGCCGTCCATCGCGACCTGCTTGCAGGCCGTGGCGATCGCCATCAGGCCGGAGGAGCACTGGCGATCGATGCTCATGCCCGCCACGGAGACCGGCAGGCCGGCCGCCAGCGCGCCGAGCCGACCAATGTTGAAGGTTTGGGTGCCTTGCTGGATGCTGCAGCCTAGCAGGCAGTCCTCAATCTCGGCGCCCTCAAGCCCGGCGCGCTCGACGGCGGCGGAGATCGCGCGCCCGGCCAGCGTCGGGGCCTCAAGGTCGTTGAAGGCGCCGCGATAGGCCTTGCCGATGGGGGTTCGAGCCGTCGAGACGATGGCGGCGCGCTTCATGAGCTTCTTCCTTGTCGCGTGGGGTCAGTCGCCGGTGAATTTCGGCGGGCGTTTCTCGAAAAAGGCGGCGACGCCTTCGCTCAAATCCTTCGAGCGGGCGGCGAGCAGATACTGGTCGCGGTCCATGACGCTGACCGCTTGGGCGTTGGCCAGGGCGGCGGCGTTGACCGCTTCCTTGGTCATCCGGACGGGCAGCGGCGGCAGCACGGCCAGGCGCGCCGCCCAGCGGCGGGCCGCTTCCAGCGCGCCGCCGCTGGGCGCGGCCTCGTCGCAAAGCCCCCAGGCCAGGCAGGTCTCGGTGTCCAGCTTGTCGCCGAACAGGGCCATCCGCTTGGCGCGGGACGGACCGACGAGGGCGGCCAGTCGGGGCAGGGTCTGCCAGCTCATGTTCATGCCGAGCGGGATCTCGGGCAGTCTCATGTGGGCGCCGTGCCCCATGATCCGGAAATCGCAGGCCACGGCGAGCGCCGCGGCGCCGCCGATGCAGAAGCCTTCGATGGCGACCACGGTGGGGGCCTCGATCTCCTCCCAGGCGCGGCAAAGGTCCGGTCCGGCGGCGACCTGGCAGCGGAGGTCGAGCAGGGTGTTGGCAGAGCCGTTGCGGCCGCGCGCGGCGCCCAGATCGACCCCGGCCGAGAAGAAGGTCGCCTCGCCGCGCAGGATCACCGCGCGCGCGGCTGGATGGCGACGGAGCCGACGCGCCAGCTCGGTCAGCTCCAGCATCATGGTGGGATCGAGGGCGTTGCGCGCCTCGGGTCTCGCCAGGGCGACCTCAACCACGCCGTCCGAGGCCGAAACCTGGAGTCGGGTCCAGTTGTCGGTGATGTCCGCTCCTATAGAGCCCATGGCAAGCACCTGAAAATGCGCCGAAAATTCCTTTGCTTTGGAATTTTCTTGCGCCCTTAATATAGACAGTGATTACATGCGGCTCGCGAGATTGCAAGAGAGGCCGGCGAAATGAATCCCCATGGTTCCACGCTCCTGGAAGGCGCGCCGGCCAGGCTGGAAGCGCGCCCGGCCGTCCGTGCGCTACCGACGTCGAAGATCCGGGAAATCGCCAACGCCGGCTTTGGAAAGACCGATCTGGTCAAGTTCTGGTTCGGTGAAAGCGATGCGCCGACGCCGGACTTCATCAAGGCCGCCGCGATCGAGGCGCTGAACGCCGACGCGGTCTTCTACAGCCACAACAATGGCGTCGCGCCGCTGCGCGAGGCCCTCGCCGACTATCTGGGCGGCCTTCATGGGAAGGGCTTTTCGCCCGCCCAGATATCCGTGACGAGCTCGGGCGTCTCGGCCCTGATGATCGCCACGCAGGCGCTTGTTTCCCCCGGGGACGAGGTGGTGGTCATAACGCCCGTCTGGCCGAATGTGACCCAGATCCCGGCCATATTGAACGCCCGCGTCACGCGCTTTGCGCTCAGCCCCTCGGCGGAAGGCTGGAAGCTCGACCTGGACAGCCTGCTCGCCAGCGTCACGTCCAAGACCCGCCTGCTTGTTCTCAATTCGCCGGGCAACCCCACGGGCTGGACCATCGAGGCCGATGACCAGAAGGCCATCCTGGAGCACTGCCGGAAGCTGGGCGTTTGGATCCTGTGCGACGATGTCTATGAGCGCCTGACCTATCGCCCGGGGTCGTCGAACGCGCCCTCCTTCCTACGGATCGCCGAGCGGGAGGACCGGGTGATCAGCGCCAACAGCTTTTCCAAGGCCTGGCTGATGACTGGCTGGCGGCTGGGCTGGCTGGTCGCGCCGCCCGAGCTGGAAGAGGATCTGGGCAAGCTGATCGAATTCAACACCTCGTGCTCGCCGGTCTTCGTCCAGGCCGCCGGCATCGTCGCCCTGCGCGACGGGGAGTCCTTTGTCGCCGGGCTGCGGGACGAGCTGCGGGCCAAGCGAGACTTTCTGACCGGACGGCTTGGCGCGCTGAAGGGCGTCGTCGCGCCGCCCCCCGAAGGCGGCATGTACGCCTTCTTCCGCATCGAGGGCGAGGACGACTCGGTCGCCCTGGCGCGGCGGCTGATGGAAGAGGCGCGCATCGGCCTCGCGCCTGGAGCGGCCTTCGGTCCCGAGGGCGAGGGCTGGTTGCGCTGGTGTTTCGCCGTCAGCGACGCCCGGCTCCAGGAAGGGGTTCGCGGTCTGGAGGCCTGGCTCTCGGCCAGGGCGGGCTAAGGGGCGATCGAGGAGCAGGCGTCATGTCGAACAATTCCAAGGGCCCCAAGGGCTATGTCATCGCGCGGGTCACCGTCACCGATCCGGAGGCCTACCAGCGTTACGCCGACGGGGCGCGCGAGGCGATGCGAGAGCACGGCGCGAAAATCCTGGCGCGCGGCGGGCGCTTCGACGCGATGGAGGGCGAGGCCCGTCCTCGCAATGTCATTCTCGAATTCGACAGCTTCGAAGCGGCCCGGAACTACTGGCGTTCGGAGACCTATCAGGCCGCGCGGGCTCATCGGCTGGGCGCGGCGGAGATCGAACTCTGCATCGTCGAAGGCGTGGAGGAGAGCTGAGCGGGGCTCAGCGCTCGGCCGCCTTTTCGGACCGCTCTTCGCGCGCGAGCTCGGCCGCTCTCTGGCGCAGAATCTTCTTGTCGATCTTGCCCAGGGTGACGCGAGGGAGATCCTCGACCAGCACGATTGTCTCGGGGCGCTTGAAGCTGGCCAGCTTGTCGGCGCAAGCCGCGAACAGGGCCGGGCGAGGATCGGCCGAGCCCGGCGCGGCGATGACGAAGGCCATCGGGATCTCGTCGAGCATGGGGTGCGGCTTGCCGACCACGGCGACCTCGGCGACCAGTCCGGTGGCCAGGAGCACGCGCTCGATCTCCGACTCGGCGACGTTCTCGGCTCCAACCCGCAGCATGTCGCGGTCGCGCCCTTCGAAGGTGACGCCCGTGCGGTGCAGGCTGACCCGATCTCCGGTCTTGAACCAGCCGCGTTCGTCGAAGGCGGCGGCGGTGGCCGTCGGATCGTTCAGATATTCCTGGAACAGGGAAAGGCCGCGCACGCCGCTTATCCAGAGATGGCCGGTTTCGCCGAAGCCGACCGGCGCGCCAGCCTCGTCGCGAATCTCGATCTCGTAGCCCGGCGTAGGGGGTCCCATCGATCCGATCCGGCTTTTGAGATTGGTCGTCGAGACCAGCGGCAGGGAGACGGTCTCGGTCATGCCGAACCAGCCGAGGCACGGGATGCCGAAATGGGCGAGCACGGTCGGCGGATCGACCCCGCCCAGGCCCCATAGCCGGAAGCTGTTCGCCGGCACCGGCTTCGCCATCAGGGCCTTCAGCGTGAAGGGAATCTGGATGCCCCAGGTGCATCCGTGCTGGGTGACGCAATCCCAGAACCGGCTCGCGGAAAAGCGGCGCTGGAAGACGAGCGTCGCGCCCGCCCATAGCGTGCTGAGGTGCGAATAGGACAGCGCGTTCGTGTGATAGAGCGGCAGGCAGGCGTGGCCGATATCCTCCGGTCCGACCTGACAGGCGAAGGCGCCCATCCGTCCGCCCCAAAGCGCGTTGGCGTGGGTCCAGACGACGCCCTTGGGCCGTGAGGTCGATCCCGACGTGTACTGGACGCTGTTGAAGGCGAAGGGTTCGGGGGCGCGCAGCGGCGCCAGGGCCGGATCGCCGGCCGCGAGGTCCTCGAAGGGCGTCAATCCCGCGGGGCGAGGCGTGTCGGGCGTCTCGCCGCCGTCGGTGGCGGTGCAGGCGACCTCCGCGAGGTCCGGCCCAGCCTTGATGACGTTCGCGGCGTGGCAGGGTTCGGTCAGGGCGATGCGCGCGCCCGAATGGCTGATGAAATAGGCCAGTTCGTCCACCGAAGACCGGGTGTTGGTCGTGACCGCCACGGCGCCGAGGCGCGAGCAGGCGTGCCAGGCCATCAGGAACTCGATGCAGTTGTCCATGTGGATGAGCACAGGCTGGCCGAGGCCGACGCCTCGCGCGGCCAGTCCCCCGGCGAGTCGCGTGACGGCCTCATGAAAGGCCGCGTAGGACCAGGTTTGCGGATCGCCCGCGAAGGGCTGGTAGATCAGAAAGGGGTGATCGCCCCGGCGCGCGGCCTGGTTTTCCAGCAGATGCGGAAGGTCCTGCCCCATGAAGGGGTGTAAGGCGGACGGTTCCAGGCCAACGGTCACGACGTCTCTCCCTTTTTATATGAGCGGTGATTACATTGACAGGGTCGCGAAAGCAAGGCTTGATATGATCACTGTTAATATGTTCGGGCTCGCGACATGCCGCTTAGCGATAGAATGCGCCGCTTCTCCGAGGCGCTCTTGCCGGTCAATCCCGTCGCTGGCGTCGACGAGACCTGGTCCGCGGTCGAGCGGTTGGCTCACTACAACTGTCCGGGCTTTTCGGTCTGCGTCATCGAGGACGGCGAGGTCGCCGACGCGGCGGGCTTCGGCGTCAAGACGCCGGGCGGCGAGGCGGTCGAGGCCGACACCATTTTCGCGGGGGCTTCGATCAGCAAGCCTCTGGCGGCCGTGCTGGCCCTTCAACTCGTCGACCAAGGCGAGGTGTCGCTGGACGCGCCGATCAACACCTATCTGAAGTCCTGGCGTCTGCCGGAAAACGACCTGACCCGTCAGGTCCCCGTGACGCTGCGGCACCTGCTCAGCCATCGGGCCGGCACGACCGTGCACGGCTTTGGCGCCTATCCGCATGAAAAGCCCGCGCCGAGCCTGCTCGACGTTCTGAATGGAACGCCGCCTTCGCCAACCCCCGCGGTGGTGGTCGACAAGCTGCCGGGGATCTCCGTGCGCTATTCGGGGGGCGGGACGTCCATCGTCCAGCTGCTCCTCGAGGACCTGACCGGCAAGCCCTTCGCGGCGCTGGCGCAAGAGCGTCTGTTCTCGCCGCTAGGCATGACGCGCACCACCTTTGAACAGCCGTTACCGGAGCGGCTTCGGCCCTTCGCCGCCATCGGCCATCATCCGGACGGCTCACCGGTCGCCGGACGCTACACGTTCACGCCGCAGCTGGCGGCGGGCGGGGTCTACACCACGGCGCCCGACTACGCGCGCTTCATGATCGCGTGCCGCAAGGCCTGGCTCGGAGAGCCTAACCCGCTTCTCTCGCGCTCCATCGCGCGAGAAATGATGACGCGACAGGGCGGCGGCCAGTTCGGCCTCGGTTGGGAGGTGTTCGGCGAGGGCGCGTCAGCGCGCTTCGGGCATGGCGGTTCGAACGAGGGCTATCAGTGCAACACCGTCTGCGGCTTGGAAAAAGGCTGGGGCGGCGTGGTCCTGACCAATAGCCTGAGCGGCCTGATCCTCTATTATGAGGCGCTGAACGGCCTGGCGCGAGCCTTCGATTGGGACGGTTATCTGCGGCCGCCCCGCGAGATCCGGACGCTGAGCGCCGAGGAGCAGGCGCGCTATGTCGGCCGCTTCCGCATCACGGCGGGCATCGACGCGCCCCATATCGACATCTGGAGCGAGAATGGCCAGCTGCATAGCCATATCGTCGGCCTGATCCTGCCGCCTCGCCCGATCTATATGGACGAGAACGGCCGCTTCTTCTCGCAGCAGACGCCGGGTGAAAGCCGCATCGAATATGGCCCCGATGGGCGGGCCCAGCGCTTGATCGCCTATGCCGAGGGCGAGACGGAACTGCTTCGGGCCGAGCGGGTGGAGGAGGCCGCGTGAACGCTTCCGCCGTCGTCCGCCTCGCCGACTACCATCCCTATCCGTTCCATGTTCCCGACCTGACGCTGGACATCGCGCTCGATCCGAAAGAGACCCGGGTGCGTTCGGTCCTTCGGATAGAGCGGCGCGAGGCCGGGGGCGGCGAGCCCCTGACGCTCGACGGTCAGGACCTGGAATTCGTCTCAGCGTGGCTGGACGGCGTTCCGCTGGATCCTTCCCGCTTCGAGGCGACACCGGACCGTTTCGTTCTGCACGCCGCGCCCGACGTCTTCACCCTGGAGCTGGAGGTGCTGATCCGTCCCGACCAGAACCCGGGCAAGAAGGGCCTTTTCTGGCACGCCGGCGTCCTGGCCACCCAATGCGAGGCCGAGGGCTTCCGCCAGATCACCTATTTCCCGGACCGCCCGGACGTGATGACGCGCTATCAGGTCAGGCTGGAGGCGGACGCGGAGCGCTTCCCCGTCCTTCTGTCGAACGGCGATCTCGTGGAGGAGGGCGTCAAGGGCGGACGCGCCTTCGCCCTGTGGAAAGATCCCTATCCCAAGCCGAGCTATATCTTCGCCATTATGGCGGGCGAGTTCGGGATCGCCCGGGATAGCTGGAAGACGCCCTCGGGCCGCGAGATCAAGATCGCCATCCACGCCCGTCCGGGAGAGGAGGGGCGTTGCCGCTTCGCGCTGGAGGCGCTGAAGTCCGCTCTGGCCTGGGAGGAGCGAACCTTCGGTCTCGAATACGATCTGGATCTCTACAATATCGTCGCGCTCGACGACTATTCGGGGGCGCAGGAGAACAAGGGTCTGAACCTCTTCGGCGCCGAGGGCGTCATCGCCGACCCCGCCATCACCACGGACGAAGAGTTCTCGCTGATCCAGCGGATCATCGGGCACGAATATTTCCACAACTGGACGGGCAACCGCGTCACCTGCCGCGATTGGTTCCAGCTCAGCCTCAAGGAGGGGCTGACGCGCTTGCGCGACCAGCTTTTCATGGAGGACGTGCTGGAGCCGGGCGCCTTCCGGATCGAGCAAGTCAAGGCGCTGCGGCGCAACCAGTTTCCCGAGGACGACGGCCCGGCGGCTCATCTGGTGCAGCCGGACAGCTTCTCGGAGATCGAGAACTTCTACACCAACACCATCTACGAAAAGGGCGCCGAGGTCCTGCGCATGTTGCGCAGCCTGGTCGGGCCCGAAGCCTTCGCCGCCACGATCCGCGAGTATCTGGCGACCTTCGACGGCCAGGCCGTGACCATGGAGGACCTGTTCGGCCTATTCGCGCGGAGCAACGGGCTGGACCTTGGCCTTTTCCGCAAGTGGCTGAAGCAGGCGGGGCGGCCGACGCTCACGGCCCGGGGCGCCTATGACGCCGCGGCCCGGCGTTACACGCTCACCCTTTCCCAGACGGCGCCCGACAAGCCGGGGCCGGGCGGCCCCCTGCACATCCCGGTGAAGGCCGCGCTATTCGCGCGCGACGGCGAAAAGCTTTGCGAGCCGCGTCTTCTCGAGCTGAAGGCCGAGGCCCGGAGCTTTGTTTTCGAGGACGTCGCGGAGGCGCCGATCCTCTCGATCCTGCGCGAATTCACCGCGCCGGTCAGCCTGGATCTCGATCTCGCCGACGCCGACCTCGCGGTATTGGCCCTCTGCGACGACGATCCGTTCGTGGCCTGGAACAGTGTCCAGGACCTGATGATCCGCGCCATCCGGACCATGAGCCGCGAGGAGGGCGCTGGGCGCTCGGGCGAGCCCCCCGAGGCCGTTCTCGACCTCGTGGCGCGCCTGCTGGAGCAGGCCGAGAGCGCGCCCATGCTCACGGCGCTGAAGCTCGCCCTGCCGGACGAGCCGGTGCTGAGCGAGGGGCTGGAGGAGATCGCCCTGGATGGCCATATGCGCGCCCGCGCGCGCCTTCGCCGACGGATCGCCGAGCGGTGCGGCGCGCGACTGTTCGCCTTGCACGAGGCGCTGGGCGGTCTCGACCCTCAGGACCGTTCGGCTCAGGCCATCGGCCGCAGGAGCCTGAGGTGCGCCTGCCTCGACCTCATGCTTGGCGCAGGCGGCGACGCGGCGGTGCGGGCGGCGCTGGACCAGATCGAACACGGGCCGTCGATGACCGAGCGGTTCGAGGCGCTGAGCCTTATCGCCCATGTCGACTCTCCGGCGAGGCGCGTGGCGTTCGAAAGCTTTTACCAGCGCTACAAGGACCAGCCTCTGGTCATCGACAAGTGGTTCAAGGCCTACGCGCTTTCTCGCGCGCCGGACGCGATCGACGAGATCATGGCGCTGGAGGCCCATCCCGCCTTCGACATCCGCAACACCGCTCGAGTCGTCGCCTTCTATGGCAGTCTGTTCCGGCAGAACCGCGTGACCTTCCACGACCCCTCGGGCAAGGGCTACCGCTTCCTCGGCGACCGGCTGCTGATGATGGATCAGATGGGGGGAGGGCGGCCCAGCTATTTCACGCCCCAACTCGACCAGTGGCGGCGCCATCTTGAGCCCCGGCGCGGCCTGATGAAGGCGGAGCTGGAACGTCTGGCCGCGACGCCTGGGATTACCGCGCGTCTGCGCGAAGTGGTGGAGCGCGCCCTTGTCTGATCTCGTGTCCGCCTTTCTGCCGACCGCCGAGGATTTGGTCCTCCAGGGCATGGAGAGGCAAAAGGTCCCGGGTTGCGCCCTCGCCCTGATCGAGGGCGGCGAGACGGTCGCTGTCCGCGTCTTCGGTCTCGCGGACGCCGACAAGAATGAGCCTGTGACGGAGGAGACGCGGTTTAGCCTGCAGTCGATCTCCAAGTCCTATGCCGCGCTCGCGGTCATGGTTCTGGTCGAGGAGGGTCGTCTCGACCTGGACCAGCCGATCAATCGCTATCTCAAGCGGTTCCGCGTGACCGCCGCCGGGGCGTTCGACCTTGATCTCGTCACGCCGCGTCGCCTGCTGTCTCACCATGCGGGCGTCACCGAGGCGGGGTTTCGCGGCGTCGGGCTCGATCAGCCGGGCTTCACCCTGATCGACGCCATGGAGGGCCGCCTTCCGCCGCCCACGGAGGCGCAGGAGCGTCACTATGCCTATTGGGGGCTGCGGCGGGACGACGATCTCGTCGCCGTCACGCATCCGCCGGGCGAGGGCTGGCGCTACTCGAACGCCGGCTTTGGCCTGCTGGAGCTGGCCATCGAGGACATTACGGGCCTGTCCTACGCCGCCTTCGTCGAAGAGCGGCTCCTGCGGCCGCTCGGGTTGTCGCGCACAGGCTTCGAACGGATCGAGGGCCTACCCTTCGCCTCGCCGCACGACCGGGAGGGAAGGGTGACCGCCGACTATCGCTGGCTTTGCCGCGCCGCTGGCGGGGCCTACGCCACCGTCGGAGACCTGGCGGCCTTCGCGGGGGCGGAGATGGCCGGAGGCGAGGGGACGCCGCCGGGGCGCGGAGTCGTCAGTCCCGCCTCGCTCGCGATCCTGCACACGCCTCACGGCGACGCCGATTCCTTGCCCGATCTGCCGATGAAGGCCGGGTTGGGTCACATCTTGGTCGATGCGGGCGGGGTGCTGAACGTCCACCACTCCGGCGGATCGATCGGCTGGCGTAGCATCTATTCGATCTTCCCGACGCTGGGCTCGGGCATCTGCATGGTGATGAATGGCGAGGCCGCCAACGAGCTTTGGCAGCCGGTCGTTCGGGCCTGGACCGAAGCGGTTCTCAAGCGCCGGGCTTGAGGTCCGCGCCTGTCCCAGGCCCGAACGACGCCGGGCTTAGCCGACGACGCCTTGCGGGTTTCCGGCCAGTTGGCCGCCGTCGCACGTCAGGATGGCGCCGGTGACGTAGGTCGCGGCCTCGGAGCAGAGGAAGGCCGCCATATCGGCCACTTCGCGCTTTTCCCCATAGCGTTGCAGGGGGATGGAGCGCGTGATCCGTTCGGCCATTTCCGGCGTGCTCGACAGTCGCCTCATGCCTTCGGTCTCGGCGATCGGCCCGGGCAGGATCGCATTGACGCGCACGCCCATCGGCCCCCACTCGACCGCCAGGGCGCGGGTCAGCATGTCTATCCCCGCCTTGGCGGAGCACACGTGCGCCTGGAAGGGCATGGCCTGCTGCGATTGCACGGCCGAGATGTTGATCAGCGACGCCCCCGGACGCCGCAGGTGCTCGAAGGCCGCGCGCAGCACGTTGTAGGTCCCGTTCAGGTCGATATCGACGACGGTCCGGAAGGCGTTGGCGCTCATGCCGGCGGCGGGCGCGACGAAGTTGCCGGCTGCGCCCGAGACGACGAAGTCAATGCCGCCGCCCTTGGCCGCGAAGGCCGAGACGGCCTCCGCCACCTGGTCATACTGGCGCACGTCCCCCGTATAGCCGCTGGCGTCGATACCGTCGGCGCGAAGGCTCTGGACGGCGGCGTCGATCTTGTCCTGGGAGCGGCTGAACACCGCCACCTCCGCGCCGAGGGAGCCTAGCCTGCGCGCGATTTCCAGGTTGATGCCCGAAGAGCCGCCGGAAACGAAGGCGCGCTTGTTTTCGAACAGGCCCGGGGAAAAGACATCGCGCATGAAAGCTCCTCTCTATGGGGCGAGGCGTCAGTCCGTCTCGACCAGGCGGTTATAGCGGCGAAGAATATCACGAACGGTATCGACCGGCAGGGCGCGGACGGTGAAGTCGTTGATCCCGCTCATGGTCTCGTTGGCGAACATGCTGTTGAGGATGGCCTCCTCGACGGCCTGGATGGTGGCCTCGTAGAAGCGGCTCATCGCCGCTTCGCCGACGAAGCTGGCGCTCACCAGACCCTCGTGTTGGCTCACGGCTTCGGCGTTCGCGGTCGAGAAGGCGAGGAACAGATCCCCGGACTCGTTCGAGGCGATGCCGCCCGTCGCCGAGATGCCGTAGGCGGCGCGGCGGGCGATCCGGCGCAGGTGGTGCGGGGCCATGGGTGCGTCGGTCGCCACGACGCCGATGATCGATCCGAATTCGGGCGGGGAGAAGTCGACGATCGGCAGTTCGAGGCCCACCGGAACCCCGGCGATCCGGAGCAGATGGCGCTTGCCGAAATTGGACTGGACGAAGGCGCCGACCGTGTAGGTTTCGCCGGCGAACTCGACCTGGCGCGAAGCCGTGCCCGAGCCGCCCTTGAACTCGAAGCAGCGCATCCCGGTGCCGCCGCCGACGCTACCTTCCTCGATCCAGCCGCCCCGCGCGTCCTCGAAGGCGTCGATGACGTCCTGTTCCTTGACGTGGTGGCCGTTGATATCGTTGAGCGAGCCGTCATGCGTCTCGGCCGCGACGGGCAGATAGAAGGGCTGGTCGGTCTTCTCTCCAGGCTGATGCTGGCTGTACAGCCACTTCGCCGTGACATCCCGCGTCAGGCCGCAGGAGTGGGTGTTGGTGATGGTGATCGGACCGTCGAAGCGGCCGCGTTCCTCGACAAAGGCCGCGCCGCTCATCTCGCCGTTGCCGCTCATGTTGAAATAGCCCGCCCAGACGGCGCCTTCAGGCTTTTGCCGGCCGGGCGGGAAGATGGCGGTGACGCCGGTGCGGACGGGACCCTGGCCCACGACCAGCGGACCCGAGCCCTCGATCAGGGTCTTGTAGCCGACCTCGACGCCCGCGACGTCGGTGATAGCGTTGGCGGGGCCGGGGTGACCCACGAAAGGGACCCCCGCGCCGCGCGCCCGGATCTTGCCGGCCGGCGTGGTGCGATATTCCTGCCTCATGCGGCGGCCTTCCTCAGGGTCGAAAAGGCGACGTGAGCCTCGTTGATGACGTGGTCGATATCCGCCTCGGTCAGGGCGGTTGACAGGACGAAGAAGCCCGGCGCGCCCATCAGCACGCCGTTGTCGAGCATATGGCGGAAGAAGTGCTCGGCCTTGCGGCCCGCCTCCGGATTCTCCATCCGCGCCTTGGCCATGTCGCGGAAGGTTTCGCCTGAGCCCGACATGTGGAAGAGGCCGACGATCGACGCCGCGCCCGTGACCCTGGCGGTCGCGCCGGCGGCCGAGGCGGCTTCGGCAAGGCCTTTCCGGAGGCGGTCGCCAAGCCCAGACAGCCTGTCGAACGCGGCGCGATCGAACAGGCGCATCGAGACGGCGCCCGCCGCCATGGTCAGTGGGTTGGCGTTATAGGTCCCGCCGTGGGAGACCTTGGCCTTGCCGCCGCGCGGGTCGAACACGGCCGTCATGATCTCGGCCGAACCGCCCACCGCGCCGACCGGAAGGCCGCCGCCGATGATCTTGCCCAGCGCCGTCAGGTCCGCCCGGACGCCCAGGACCTCCTGAGCGCCGCCATAGCCGAGACGCAGGCTGTAGACCTCGTCGAAGATCAGGAGGGCGCCGGCCGCGCGGGTCTCTTCCCGCAGCATCTCCAGGAAGGCGGGGGAGGCGGGCCGATAGCCCAGGTTTTTGACGAGGGGATCGACCAGAACGGCGGCGAGTTCGGCGCCGTGGCGCTTTATCAGGCGTCGACCGCCCTCGACGTCGTTCATCTGCAAGATGATCACGTCCGCCGCCGCGCCGGGGCCCGAGCCCGGCTCGGAGACGCCTCGGCCCTCGTCGGGATCGCTCCATTTCGACGGATGCGGATAGGTGCTGACGGCGGCGGTGTCGTCGCTGCCGTGATAGGCGCCCTCCACCTTGGCGATAAGGCGGCGACCGGTGAACCCGCGCGCGGCCTTGATCGCCATCATCACGCCCTCGGTGCCCGAATTGGCGAAGCGAATTTGCTCGATCGAAGGCAGGCGCGCGCAGAGAAGCTCGGCCAGTTCGATCTCGGCCTCGGTCGGCAGGGAGACAGCCTGCAAGGTCGCCGCCTGGCGCGTGATCGCCGCGGTCACTTCCGGATGGCAGTGGCCATGAATCAGCGAGGAATAGTTGTTGATGAAGTCCAACCGCGAGACGCCGTCGACATCGGTCACGCGCGCGCCTTCGCCCTTGGCCGCATAGACGGGATAGGGCGGAAAATAGACCGTGTGGCGCGAGTTTCCGCCGGGCATCACCTTGAGCGCTCGCTCGAACAGCGCCCTCGATCCGGGGTGGTCGTCAGGGAACATCCGTCTCCTCCTGTCGTCGGCGCTGCCGCGCTCCGGGCGTGTTAATGTGAGCAATGTATATATTCTGATCAACCGGCGTCAATCGCGCGACTGAAAATTCGCGACCCGCTTATCCCTTCTGGACAATGGCTTTTTAGTGTGCCGATGTAAGCGGCGATAATTTTTCGACGGGGAGGTCGAATGTTTCGTTCCAGGCTTGGCTCGGGTCAGTCCCTCTCCGCCTTGCAGCGTGTGGTCTATGGAATGCCCTCCATGCCCCACGCCTTTATCGCCCTGCCGCTCTACATGCTGCTGCCGGCCTACTACGCGGGCCACACCCATATCACCCTGGCGCAGATCGGCGCTGTCGCCGCGCTGGGGCGGGTGTTCGACGCGGTTTCCGATCCGATCATCGGTTTCCTCTCCGACCGCACCCGCGCGGTGTTCGGCACGCGCAAGCCATGGGCCGTCGGGTCGATGATCTTTTGCGCCCTGTCGGCGACGCGCCTGTTCCAGCCTCCGGCGAACGCCGATGTCGGCTATTTCGCGCTATGGTCGGCGCTTCTCTATGTCGGCTTCACCATGTTCGAGGTGCCGAATTCCGCCTGGGGCGCGGAGCTGAGCCGTGACTATGTCGAGCGTTCGCGCATCGGCGCGGCGAAGGCCATCTTCAACATCGCCGGCAGTCTGGCGTCCTATCTTTTGCCCATCGGCCTCTATTTCTACACCAAGAGCACGGCGATCAGCGGAACCTCGTTCGCGGTTCTCTCCATCGCCTATGTGATCGCGTTTCCGCTCTTCATGCTTCTGTCCTTGATCATCGTCCCGAACGGTCCGGTGGTGGAGAACAGGCGGGTCGCGCTGGGGGCGGTTCTGTCGAGCCTGCGGCGCTCGGCCGTGCTGCAACGCTTCTACGGAATAACCGCGCTCTGGGGCCTGGGCGAGGGCTTCTTCATGTCGACCACCTTCATCTTCATGACCGACTTCATGGGGCTGAAGGAGCAGTTCCCCTTCATCATGGTGGCGCTGTTCGTCGCCGAGATGGTGTTCCTGCAGGTCTGGACGCCGATCCTCAAGAAGATCGACCGGCACAGGGCGTGGGCCTTCTGCGTCGCGGCGATCGTCTGCCTCTCGCCGATCGTTCTACTGCTGCCCAAGGGAGCGGCGGGTTTTCCCTTCTTCATCGGGCTCGTGTGCGTGCGGTCGTTCTTCGGCGCCCCGACCAATTTTCTGCCGGGCGCGGTGCTGGGTGACGTCATCGACCACGATGCCCTGAGGACCGGGTCATCCAAGGCGGGGAACTTCTTCGCCATTCAGATGCTGGTCATCAAGGTCATGATGGCGCTGGGCGGCGCCTGCGCCTTCTTCATTATGGACAAGGCCGGCTACAAGGTCGGCCATCCGAACGGCGAGGTGGCTAATCTGGGCCTGCTAGCGGCCTATATCGGCGCTCCGCTGATCTTTCATCTATCCATGGCCTGCCTGGCCTGGAACTTCCCGATCACGAGCCGCAAGCATGGAATCATCCAGCGTCGCCTGGAGGCGCGAGCGCGACGTCTGGAGGCCAAGGCCGCGACCGAATGAAGGGCGCGCCTCTCAGCCCATATCCTTGATGAAGGTGCGGGTTAGCGCCTCGACATAGCGGATCAGATCCTTCCGCGTGCCGGACGGGTTCGAGATCATGTCCGTCGAGATGGCCACCGCCACCCCGTATATGAACGAGAAGAAGGCGTAGGTCCGCTTGCAGTGCTCATGCGACCAGGCGATGTCGTCGGCGCGGAAGAAGTCCTCGCCATAGACGATTTGCGTCAGGGTCGCGAGCGAGCGGTCCGCCAGTTCCACATATTTCGGGTTCTGCTTCGGATTTTTCGAATAGCCGAACATGATCCGGAAAAGCTGAGGCTTTTCGAGGCCGAGCTCGACGGTCTTGACCGCGCACTGGACCATCGCCTCCTCGCGGGGAAGGCCGCGCTTCAGGAGGCGGCGCATCATGCGGATGCGCTCCTCGAAGCCTTTCGCGGCGATCTCCAGAAGCAGGAATTCGAGGCTCGGATAGTGATTGTAGAAGTTGGCGGAGGTGACGCCTACTTCGCGGCAGAGGCGCCGGGCGGTGATGTCCTCGACGGTTTCGGTCGCTAGGATGCGCTCGGCCGCCTCCATCATGCGCAGCGGAACGTTCCCCTTGTGATAGGGGGCGTTGGCGCTGGCCGGCTCGGCGCCGGTGGGTAGAGAGGCGGTCATCGCGGCTTCATGGCTCCTTCGTCCCTGGCCGGTTCAGGCCGGCGCAACTACAACGCCCGCCTTGGTACACTTCGCGCCCGACTTGATAAATGCTCGGGTGGGCGGTGTCTTTCGATCGCCGTTTCAAAGGGGTGGAAACGTCCATGGCGCGTCCAGTTCCGCCAGGCGAGCCAGTCTGAGCAGGATATCGTCACGGTGACGGCGCGCGGTGATCTGAAGTCCGACGGGCAGGCCATCCGAGGTCAGGCCCGCCGGAATCGAGATCGAGGGATTCCAGCAGGCGTTGGCCAACATGCCGAACGGTTCCGCGCCGGTGTAGGTCGCGTCGCGCCCGTCGATCACCGAGGGGATGGGATCGTCGGCGCCATAGGGGGCGCACGACGTGGCGGGCGACAGGAGAAGGTCGACCTCGGAGAAGAGATCGGCCACCTGCCGTTCAAGAAGATGGACGTTCTCCCAAGACTTCTTGACGTCGACCTCGCCGCGGTGTTCTCGGAACTTGGAGAGCAGCCGTTGGACCGGGGCGGAGAGCATGTCGAACCCGTCCGGCAAGATGCCGTCGCGGGTGAAGTCCTCCTCCAGCGTCGAGCCAAAGATGGCTCCGAAGTCGCGGTAGATGTTCACCGGACGGAAATCGACCTGAGTCTCCACCAGGCGCGCGGCGCGCATCAGTCGTTGCGCGGCCTCGCGCGCGATCGCGACGACTTCCGGCTCGACCGGGGCGTAGCCATGGTCGGGCGTCCAGAAGGCGCGCAGGCCCGACACGTCCAGCGTCTCGATCGCGTCCTCGAAACGGCCGGGGTAGGCGGGCAGCGACTGGCGGTCGCCGTCATGCGGGCCGCTGGCCACATCCAGGTGACGGGCCGCGTCGGCGGCGGTTCGGGCGAGGGCGCCATGCACCGACCAGTTGGAGAAGCCGTTCATCTTGGGAATTCGGCCGTGGCTGGGCTTCAGGCCGACGAGACCGGTGAAGGCCGCCGGTTCGCGGATCGAGCCGCCGGCGTCGGTTCCTGTGGCCAGGGGCGTCATGCCGGCGGCGACGGCCGCCGAGGAGCCGCCGCTGGACCCCCCGGGCGTCTTGTCGAGGTTCCACGGATTTCGCGTCACGCCATAAAGCCGCGAGGTGGTCGCCGAATCCATGCCGAATTCCGAGGCGGCGGTGATGCCCACGATCACGGCTCCCGCAGCGCGCAACCGCGCGACGTGGCGCGAGTCGGCCTTTTCCGGCGGATTGTCCTTCAGGAACCAGCTGCCCTGGGTGATGGGGAAGCCCTTGCACGCTTCCATGTCCTTCACGCCCAGCGGCACGCCGGCGAGCGGGCCAGGATCCTCGCCAGCCGCCACCGCTTGGTCGATTTCGTGGGCGCGGGCGAGGGCGCCTTCCGCGTCGACGCGGATGAAGGCGTTGATCGCCCCGTTGTGCTTTTCGATCGCGTCGAGCGCCTCCTTGATCCGATCCGTCGCCTTCAAGGCGCCTTTTCGAACCTGTTCCGCCGTTTCCGCCGCCGTTCGCATAACGCTCATCCACAGAAGGTTGTCGGGTCTGACCTGTCGGTAGCCGCGGCGCCGATCTTATAGGCGCCAGGGTGTCGCCGGAACAAGCCAGTATGAGCAGTGTTGACATTGTCTTCAGCTCGTCACAACACTCAAAAAGTAAGCGGTGATCATATTGGCGGCGTCGCTCACAGGTCGGAGCGACCATTCCGGGAGGGAACATGAGGGGGTCTTGCCAGATGAAGGTTCTACTTCTCGCGGGCGTTGCGTGCTCGGTCATGGCTGCAAGCGCTGCGCGGGCCGAAGCGCCGGCCGACAAGAGCGACAAGGTCGACACCGTGCAAACGGTGGTCGTCACCGCGCGTCGCCGGGCCGAGGCGTTGCAGGAGGTTCCCGCGACCGTGACGGCCATCAGCGGGGCCGATCTGCGCGAGCGGGGCGTCACCAACATCCGGGACATCGTCGGCCTTGTCCCCAACGCGGTGATCCAGGACTCGCCCAACAACCTGAACACCTTCATCAACATCCGCGGGATGCAGCAGGTGAACACCCAGGCCGAACCGAACGTCGGCCTCTATCGCAACGGCCTCTACGCCGGCGGCGAGCGGGAGAACCTCGGCGCTCAGGTCGATATCGAACGGGTCGAGGTGCTACGCGGGCCGCAGGGCGGCTACTACGGGCGCAGCTCGGTCGGCGGCACCGTCGACGTGATCGACGCCATGCCCAAGCACGACTTCGGCGGCTATGTGAAGGCGTCTTACGGCAGCTATCATCAGGCCGACATCGAGGGCGCGGTCAATGTGCCGGTCAATGATGTGGTCGCCCTTCGCTTCGCCGGGTGGAGCTTCAAGCAGACCCAAGCGGAAATGAAGAACGCGACGCTGAACCAGTATATCGGCGCCTTCAGCGACCGGGGCCTGCGCGCCAGCGCCTCCATTCAGCCCAACGATCGGCTGGATGTGCAGCTTCTCGCGGAATACGAGGCCTATCGAGGTCCGGCCCTGAGTTCCTACGCGCCGGGCGGCATTCACGGCAACGGCCTGACCTTCCAGCCGACGCCGAAGGAAACCTACGAGACGGTCTATCGCGATACGTCGTCCGTCTCGTCGAAGACCAACGCCTATATGTTCGAGAAGATGACGTACCACACCGACATTGGCGACCTGTCGGTGAACGCGAGCTATCGCCAATACGGCTTCCACTCGCTCTACGACCTCGACCAGACGCCGCTGGGGCCGCCCTACAACATCGCCGCGACGTCCGGCGAGCACGATGTGGTGCATGACACCTTCGTGGAGGGCCTGTTCTCGTCCAAGCAGGACCAGCCCTTCACCTGGATGGTCGGCGCTTCGTATTTCAAGGAAGACTACGCCTACTCGGTCGCGGGCCGTTACACGCTAAACGTCGACGCCGTGACTGGAATGCCCTTGGGTCTCGGCGTTCAGACCGTTCCCGTCGGAAGCCCCAGCCCCGGCACCAGCATCAACACCCGATCCTCATCGGTGTTCGCCACCGCCGCCTACGCCTTTGACGACCACTGGTCGCTCAGCGGCGGCCTGAGGTTCAATCATGACAGGAAGGCCCTGGTCTTCCGCTCGGGCATTCAGCCGATCGCCAATCCGACGCTCGCCTATGTGGCGGGCGCGGCCTTCGGTGCAACGTTCCCGACCTACAACCTCGACATCAGCAAGTCGTTCGACTTTACCGCGCCGTCGGTGACGCTGAAGTACGCGGTCAACACCGACCTGAACTTCTACGTGACCTATTCGACGGGCTTCCGTCCGGGCGCCTTCAATCTCACCCCGACCTCGGCGTCCACCGTGCCTTATGACGAGGAGCGGGCCCAGAACTACGAGGCTGGCGTCAAGGCCGTCCTGTTCGGCGGTAAGGCCTCGATCGACGCGGCCGTCTTCTACATGCCGCAGGACAACGTGCTGATCACCCAGTCCACGGCTCTGGCTCAATCCTACTACGCCAATGTGGGGACGAGCCGCACCAAGGGCGTCGAGGTCGAGTTCCTGTTCAAGCCGGTCTCGTGGTTCAGCGGCGGGATCAGCGTTGGCGTTCTTGATCCGCGCTTCGACAAGGCGGTGGTCAACGCGGGCAAGCCGAACGCCTTTACGCTGGACGGCAAGCTGCTGCCTTATACTCGGAAGGGGACGTTCAACGCGGTGTTCAACATCGATCGCCCCGTTACCGACGCCGTCCATTTCGTGGCCTCGGGCTCGGCGCGCATCGAATGGGGCGGCAAGCTGGGCGACTATGTCGGCGTGCTTCAGAGCTACAAGCAGTTCAACAAGATCGACCTGCAAGCCGGCGCGCTGATCCACGATAATCTGCGGGTCACGGTCGGGGTGAAGAACCTGTTCGATCAGCACGTGCCGCAGTTCCTGTTCTACAACGGCGCCCAGACGGTGACCGAGGGGCGCACCTTCAGCTTCGACATCTCGCGCAAGTTCTGAGCTTAGACCGTCGCGGCGGCCGGCGCGCGCTGGCCCGGCGGAAGGCGGACGCCTGGCAGCCCCCAGCGCGTCCGCCGGCATGTCCGGCCGGCCGCAGGTTCCAGAGGACCTTTCCCCATGAAGAGACTGACCGCCAAGCGCGCCTTGGTCACGGCCTCGGGCCAGGGCATCGGTAGGGCCATCGCCGAACGCTTCGCGGCCGAGGGCGCCGAGGTCATCGCCACCGACATCAATCCGGCGCTGCTCGACGCGCTGAGCGGCGTGACGACCCGGGTGCTGGACGCGACCGACGCGGCCGCCGTCCGCGCCGCCGCCGCGGAAATCGGCGCCGTCGACATCCTCGTTAACGCGGTCGGCTATGTGCACTCCGGGTCGATCCTGGAGTGTGACGAGAAGGGTTGGTCCGACTCTTTCAGGATCAACGTCGACACCATGTATCAAACGTGCCGGGCGTTCCTGCCAGGAATGCTTGAGCGCGGCCGTGGCGTCATTCTCAACATCTCCTCCGTCGCCAGCTCCCTGAAGGGAGTTCCCAACCGCTTCGCCTACAGCGCCAGCAAGGGGGCGGTCCTTGGCCTGACGAACGCCATCGCGGCCGATTTCGTGGGGCAGGGAATCCGGTGCAACGCCATCTGCCCGGGCACCGTGGAGTCCCCCTCGTTGCTGGAGCGCTTGAAGGCGACGGGCGACTTCGAGGGCGCGCTCGCGGCCTTTCGGGCTCGTCAGCCGATGGGGCGCCTTGGCCAGCCCGAGGAAATCGCCGCCCTGGCCGCCTACCTCGTCAGCGATGAGGCCGCCTTCACCACGGGCCAGGCCCTGGTCATCGACGGCGGTTGGTCGATGTAGACCGGGCTCGTCCCCGTCTCTTGAAAGGAATCCCGGACGTGAAATTCATCCGCTTTGGAGAGCCCGGCGCCGAGAAGCCCGGCGTGATCGACGCCGACGGCGCCATCAGGGATCTGTGGGGGCTTGTCGCCGATATCGACGGCGCGACCCTTTCCAGAGGCGCGGATCTGGGTCTTGGATCGCTGGACCTCTCCGCCCTGCCGGTGGTTGATCCGGCGACGCGGATCGGTCCGTGCGTGGGCGGGGTGAGCAAGTTCGTCTGCATCGGCCTCAACTATTCGGATCACGCCGCTGAGACTGGTGCCGCCGTCCCGCCGGAACCTGTCGTATTTCTCAAGGCGACCAGCGCCATCTGCGGGCCCAACGACGCCATCGAGCGTCCCCGCGACTCGACCCGGCTGGATTGGGAGGTCGAGCTTGGCCTCGTCATCGGCAAGAAGGCGAAATACGTTTCCGAAGCCGAGGCGATGGATCACCTGTTCGGCTATTGCGTGATCAACGACGTGTCGGAACGCGCGTTCCAGATGGATCGGCACGGCACGTGGGACAAGGGCAAGGGATGCGACACCTTCGGCCCCATCGGCCCCTGGCTTGTCACGCGCGACGAGATCGCCGATCCGTGCGCGCTGTCGATGTGGCTGGAGGTGAACGGCCGCCGTTTCCAGAACGGATCCACCGCCACGATGATCTACAAGCCCGCCTTCCTCATCGCCTATGTTTCGCGCTTCATGACTCTGATGCCGGGCGACATCATCTCGACCGGCACGCCGCCGGGCGTCGGCATGGGGCAAAAGCCGCCCGTCTGGCTTCAGCCTGGCGACGTGGTCGAGCTGGGCATAGAAGGCCTGGGGCGGCAGAAGCAGACGGTTGTACAGGGCTAGCCTTGGACGCCGAACCCTAGCGGGCCGCCATCTCCTTCTCCGCCGCCACGAGCGACTCGCGGGAGATGTCGGCGACCGTTCGCGCGCCGGTCAGGATCATGGTGACGCGCAGGTCGGCCGCCAGGAGGTCGAGCAGGTGCTCCACCCCGCGCTGACCATCCGCCGCCAGCGCATAGGCATAGGCGCGGCCCAGCAGGACGCCCTGGGCCCCGAGGGCCAGCATCCGCGCGACATCCAGGCCCGATCGAACGCCCGAGTCCGCGAGGATCGTAAGGTCGCCGCCCACGGCGTCGGCCACCCTTGGAAGCGCCCGCGCGGTGGGGATCGCGCCGTCGAGCTGGCGTCCGCCATGGTTGGAGACAATGATCCCGTCGGCGCCCATGCGCACGGCGTCGCGCGCATCCTCCGGATCGAGAATGCCCTTGAGGATCAGTTTGCCCTTCCAGCTGTCGCGGATCCACTCGAGGTCGGCCCAAGTGATCGACGGATCGAAGTTCCGGGCCAGAAACCCCGTATAGTCCTTCATCCCCATCCTGCGCCCGACATAGGCCTCGATGTTGCCGAACGACAGGGGACGACCCAGCAGGCCGACGTCGACGGCCCATTCCGGATGGGTGAAGGCCTGCAGATATTGGCGTAGCGTGGCGGCGGGCCCCGCCATGCCCGAGCGCCGGTCGCGATAGCGAGAGCCCGGGGCGGGCATATCGACCGTGAAGACCAGGGTCTTCATGCCCGCGGCCCAGGCGCGTTCCAAGGCGTTTGTCATGAAGCCGCGATCCTTCAGCACATAGAGCTGGAACCAGAGCTGATCTCCGCCGGCGCGCGCGACCTCCTCAATCGAGCACACGGAAACGGTCGACAGCACATAGGGAACGCCCTTGATCGCCGCCGCCCGCGCGACCTGGGTCTCGCCCCGGCGAGCGTACATGCCCGTCGCCCCGACAGGGCCGAACGCTATGGGCAGCGTCCAGCGCTCGCCGAGGATCTCCGCGCCGAGGCTGGGCTCGCCGACGCCGCCGAGCACGCGCTGCCGCAAGGCGACCTCCCGCAACGCTGTCACATTGGCGTTCATCGTGCTTTCGGTCACCGCGCCGCCGTCGATGTAATCGAACAGGAACCGGGGGAGGCGACGCCGAGCGGCTTCCCGATAGTCGGTGGGCGCGGAGATGATCATTGGCGGTCTCCCTGGCTCAGGCGCCGATATCGAGGTCTCGTCTCGATAGGCGTGGCGTGCCAATTCTAAAAATGAGAACTTTGAATACACATTAGTCGAAACTGGAATTTGGCCTCGCGGAGGCGTCGACGAGGTCCAGCCACGCCCTCGCGGCATGGGACAGATAGGCGCCGCGACGCCAGATCATGGTCAGGCGCCATTCGGTCTCGGCTTCGGCCAGGATGGGCGTGCCCAGGCCGGCGCGCCGAGCGGGCTCCGCCAGCATGCGCGGCACGAAGGCGACGCCCAGGCCCTCGTTCGCCAGTTCAAGCAGGAAGTCGACCTGACTGCTGCGAGCCGCGACTTCTGGCTCGAACCCATGTCGGCCGCAGGCGGCCAGGATCAGCCGATTGATGCCGAAGCCTTCGCTGAACAGCAGAAATGGAATGTCGCGCAAGGCGTTGACATCCACCGCGCCGGCGCGCGCTAGCGGGTGGTCGGCGCGCAGCACCGCGACCAGGGGCTCACGCCGGACATCCTGCCATTCGAGGTCGTCAAATCCGGGCATCAGGCTGGCGGCCAATTCCAGCTCGCCGGAACGGACCAGGTTGGTCAGCTCGTCGCCGCCATGCTCGGTCAGCTTGATTTCCAGGCCAGGATATAGCGCGCGAAAACGCGCGACGAGCGGACCAAAGATGCTGCTGCTGGCGACGGGCGGCAGGCCGAGGCGCAGGGTGCCGCGCTTCAGCCCGCGCACCTCGTCGATTTCGGCCAGCAGGTCGGCGCGATCCGCCAGAAGCTTCACCGCCCGTGGGTAGACGACCTCGCCAAGCGGCGTCAGCCGCGTTCTGTGACCGATGCGGTCGAGCAGCGGCGCGCCAATCTCGTCTTCCAGCTGCTTCACCGCCTTGCTGACCGTGGACTGCGTCGCGAAGACCACCTTGGCCGCCTGGGAAAAGCCTTGCTGGCGAACGACCTCGACAAAGGCGCGGAGCGTGCGGAACTCCATGTTGTATTCCTATTTCGAATGAATTCTAGGAATATAGATCGTTTTCTTCTCGACGCGCACGCGAATAGAGCCATCGGATGCTCGACCTCCGCCCAACAAGCCGAACGGACAGGCCCAGCGCGAACGCCGCGCGACGTCGCCGCGCCCTTTCGCGCTACGTGGCGCGACGGGCTGGCAAAAGGGGCTACAGCTTCGAACCCGGCGCGCTGGCGGGGCCAGAGGGGCTGATAGGCGGGGCCGCGGTGGCGCTGCTGGTCGCCCTCGCGCTTGTCTTGCGTCGCCCGGATTTCGCGTGGGCGCCCTACGCGGCCTTCTGGACTTGCCTGGCGGACCCGGGCGGGGGGATAACGCGGCGACTGCGGGCGATGACGGCCTTCATCGTCTGCGGCGGGCTCGTCGCGGGTCTGGTGTCGGCTTTCGCCGCCCCGGCTGGTCTGGCGAGCGGAGCGCTTCTTTCCGCGCTGGTCGGCTTACTGATTTATGTCGGGCTCTCGTCGTCGGGCATGGGCGGCGTCGGGGTCCTGGTGGGCGTCGTCGCCGTGGTCGCGGCGGAGCAGCCGGTCGGGGCGGCGGACGCGGTGATGGGCGCGCTGGTCTTTTTCCTGGGTGGCGCGCTGACCATGATCTTGTGCTTGGCGACCGTGGCTTGCGTCCCGCCGACGCGGCGTCCGCCGCGCGAGGATCGAGCGCCGCCGGCGGATCCGCGAGCTTTAAGCCATGCCGTGCTGGCCGCCATCGCCGTGATGGCGACCTATACGGCGGTCCACGCGCTGTCGCTGACCTATCCGCAGTGGGCGACCGTCGCGGCCGTCGTGGTCGTTCGGCCCGACGTGCACGCCTCGCGCCGTCGGACGATCGAGCGCGTGGCCGGCAGCCTTATCGGCGCCGCCGCGGCCGCGCCCCTGATCCTGGCCGTTAAGGAGCCTTGGGCGCTGGTTCCGCCGATCTTCCTGCTGGCGGCGGCGGCGATCACCCTGCGTAAGGTCAACTACACCCTGTTCGTCAGCTTCCTGACACCTCTGTTCATCGTCATTGGCGCGACCATGGTTCCGAGCCTGGCCCACCAGGCGGCCGCCTCGCGGGCCGAGGACAACATGATCGGGAGCGTCCTCGCCACGCTGGGCTGCGCGCTGGTCTGGGGCGGGTGGCGCCTTGTGGGCGCAAGATTGCCGCGACGCCTCAAGATGAGCGGATGATGCTGGGCGGAGAGGGCGTTCTAAAGGTTTGATCTGGGCGCGTTTTTCCGGCTGAGCGGGGGTTTGGGCACAAGGCCGCGCCGGCTGCTTTCAGCCCGCCACTCCCAGCAGGAGGCGCGCGCCGATGGCCAACGCCAAGGCCGGCGGCATGACCAGCGCGCCGACCTTGAGGAAGCGCCAGAACGTCACGTCCTCGCCTTCACGGCGGATAGCCGTCAGCCACAGAATGGTGGCGAGCGAGCCGGTGATCGACAGATTCGGACCCAGATCCACCCCGATCAGCAATGCGTCGATCACCATGCGAGGCGGTTGAGCCTGGCTGATCGCGGTGCTGGCGATAAGGCCCGCCGGCAGGTTGTTCATCAGGTTGGACGCGAAGGCGAGCAGGCCGCCCCAGACGGCCGCGGTGATAGGCGCGGAGCTTTGGGACGCGCTCTTGAGCGTTTGGGCGAGGGCGCCGATCAGTCCGGTGTGCTCCAGGGCTTCGACCAAGACGAAAAGCCCGGCCACCAGCGGTAGGACGCTCCAGGAAACGCTCTTCAGGACCGGCCAGGGCGCGGCCTTGCGGGCGACCAGGATGGCGACGGTCGTCGCCGCGCCGAGCAGGGCCGTGGGCGCCCCCAAGGGCTTGTCGAGCGCCGAAACGATCACCAGGGCAAGCGCCGTGATGGCGATTCCGGCGAGAGCCAGCTTACCACCGCCCGACAGAGGCGGCTGGTCGATATCGCGCTCGCAGACCGCGTCCAGGCGGTGGGCCTCGACCCGCCTCAAGACGAGATAGGTCGCCAGGATGGCCAGCAGGGACGGCAGAGTGAAGCTCGCGAGCCACCGTCCCAGGGGCGGCGTATGGTCGCCATAGAGCACGATGTTGGCGGGGTTGGAGATCGGCAGGACGAAACTGGCGGCGTTGGCCACGAAGGCGCAGATGAACAGGTAGGGCAGCGGGTCCACCTTGGCCTTGCGCGCGGCCGCAAACACCGCGGGCGTCAGAACGACCGCCGTCGCGTCGTTGGACAAGAACACCGTCACCACCACGCCCACGGCGTAGATCAGCAGGAACAGGCGTCGTGGGGAGCCCTTGGCGTGATTGACCGCATAGGCCGCCACCCAGTCGAACAGGCCTTCTCGGCGCGCGACCTCCGACAGAAGCATCATGCCGATCAGAAAGAGGTAGACGTCCAGCCCCTTGCCGACCGCCGTCAGCCCCGCCGTCAGGGGAAGCAGCCCGGTCGCGACCAGCAGGATCGCGCCGCCGGCCGCCCAGATCGCTTCGGGGAGTCTGAAGGGGCGGGCGATGACGGCCGCGGTCGCGATCGCCGATATCGTCCAGATCGCCAGGTTGGCGGTCGATGGCGCCATGATCAACTTCGATAGAGGGGTTAGGCGCGCATCGGCCCTGCACCGGTAAAGCACATCGGAACGCCGAGGGCCACGCCCCAAGGCTTAGGGGGCGTGGTGTCCATCTCTTCGCGTGGCGCCATCGGCCGCGGCCTTAGGTTTCCGAACCCGAGGTCAGTTCGAAGAGGTCGTTCAATTTGTCGCGGACCTGTCCGAGAATGTCCTCGCCCCATTCCTCCGTCATGTTCGAGACCACGTCGCCGAAATGCGCATGGTCGAGCAGGCGAAGGCCACAGACCCCGCACAGATGCAGGTCGAACACCGCCATCAGGGCTTTCAGGGCGCCGGTGCTGTTGACCCAGCGTCCGGGCGCGCCGGAGGTCGAAAAGCTGGTCAAGGTGACGCCGTCCAGCAGCGCCTCCATGCGGCCATTGATCGAAGCGTAGCCGAAGCCCATGCCGAACACCCGATCGACATAGCCCTTCAATATCGCCGGCGGCGCGTTGAACCAGAAGGGATAGACGAAGATCAGGCTCTTGACGTCCTTCAGCAACGCCCGCTCGGCGAGGACGTCGGCGGCCGGGGTCGCGCCCTGGCCAGTCGGCATCTCCTCGGCCTTCAGGCGCGGATCGAAATCCATCGCGTAGAGATCGCGCAGCACCACTTCGTGGCCTTGCGCGCGCAGGTGGTCCACGCACGCGCGGGCCATCGCCGCGCCGAAGCTGGTGGGTTTGGGGTGGGCCAGGATCACCGCGTGTTTCATGCTTACGCCTCCTCCCGGGATGGCTTGGTCAGAAGGTTCGCTGGGCGACGAACAAGACGCTGCTCGTGAAAGACGCCCTCTTGGTTAGACCGAAGGGCGGTGAACTGGAATTCGGGACAATACCTAGGTCCGCGCCCTCGCGGTGGAGGCTTGACGGGGAAAGGCGGTCAAACCTTACCGATGTAGAGAGGCCAAGCTTGGGTGCGCGCTGACCAGTCTACCGCCTTAAGTAGATGTCCCGAAGTAGATATCCCGAATATGCCGACCAGGCGACGCGCGTACCATGAGACGGGTTACTGGGAGGCCGTGATGCCCGTCTCGATGCAAGCCGCCGTTGTTCGCGCCTTTGGCCAACCTCTCGTTCTGGAGAGCCGGCCACGACCGGCGCCCGGTCCTGGTCAGGTCTTGGTGCGGATCGCCGCCTGCGGAGTCTGCCACACCGATCTGCACGCCGCGCACGGCGATTGGCCGATCAAGCCGGCGCCGCCCTTCGTGCCGGGCCACGAAGGCGTCGGCGTCGTCGTCGAGATCGGCGCGGGCGTCGAGCATCTCAAGCAAGGGGATCGCGTCGGCGTGCCTTGGCTGCATACGGCCTGTGGCCGTTGCGAGCACTGCCTGTCCGGCTGGGAAACCCTGTGCCAGGAGCAGAAGAACACCGGCTATTCGGTCGATGGCGGCTTCGCGGAATACGCCCTGGCCGACGCCAATTATGTCGGACATATCCCCGACAATCTATCGTTTCTGGAGGCCGCGCCGATCCTGTGCGCCGGCGTCACCGTCTACAAGGGCTTGAAGGTCTTGAATGCCCAGCCCGGCGACTGGGTGGCGATTTCGGGCGTGGGCGGTCTTGGACACCTGGCGGTGCAATACGCCCTGGCGATGGGCTTCAAGGTCGCGGCCGTGGACGTGGCCGAAGACAAGCTCGAGTTGGCCAAATCCCTGGGCGCGCGCGTGGTCGTCAACGCCGCCAAGGCCGATCCGGTCGAGACGCTCACCCGGGAAATCGGCGGCGCGCATGGCGTGCTGGTCACGGCGGTTTCGACGCGCGCCTTCGCCCAAGCCCTGGGGATGGTCCGACGTGGCGGGACAGTGTCGCTCAATGGGCTGCCGCCCGGCGATTTCCCGCTGTCGATCTTCGACACTGTTCTGCGCGGAATAACCGTCCGGGGCTCGATCGTCGGCACGCGCCTGGATCTTCAGGAGGCGCTGGCCTTCGCGGCGGACGGCAAGGTTCGGGCGCGGATCGAACGCTATGCCGGCCTGCAAGACATCAACGCCATCTTCGCGCGGATGCTGGACGGGCGGATCGAAGGCCGGGCCGTGCTGGACCTGGAGGCGGCGGAGTAGGGGCGTCCCGTCGTTCACGCGAGCCGGGCGCGGACCCGAAAGTCGGATCCGCCGCCCTTCTTTGAGACGGAGCAAGACGATGAAGAACATTCTCCTGCTGGTCCACGAGGACAAGGGCCAGGAAGCGCGACTTCAGACCGCGCTCGATCTGGCCAGGGCGCTGAACGGCCATATTCGCTGCGCCGAGGTCACGCCATTGCCCGTCTATCCCGGCGACTTCGACGGATCGATGGCGGGCATGGTCGTCGCCGAGGACATCAAGACCGAGGCGTCTCTTCGCCGTCGGCTCGATGTCCGACTGGCGCATGAAGACGTCAGCTTCGATTGGACGGATGACCTGGGCGACATGGCCCTGTGTCTCGCCAACCAGTCGCGATTGACGGATCTGATCATCGTCAATTGCAAGAAGGACGCCTTCTTCGAGCAGGATCGTCGCGGCCTAGCCAGCGATCTGGTGATGTCGGCGCGCTGTCCGATCATCGCTGTTCCGGACGCGGCCGTGGGTCTGAATGTCTCGGGGACGGCCATGATCGCCTGGGATGGATCCGAACCCGCCGCGGCGGCCCTGCGGGCGGCGATCCCGCTGCTGAAGCTGGCGCGCTTGGTTCATCTGGTCTCGGTGGGCCAAATCGTCGACGGTCCCTCGGCGCGGGCCGCGGCCGTCTATCTCTCGCGCCATGATATTCACGCCAAGGTCCACTTGCTGGACTCGGTGGCGCAAACGCCCGACGTTCTGCTGCTGCGCCAGGCCGAGATCGATCGCGCCGCCTACTGCGTGATGGGGGCCTATGGACGGGGTCGTCTGTACGAGACCGTGTTCGGCGGCGTGACGCGGCGCATGATCGAGGCGGCCAGGATTCCGCTGATCTTGAGCCGGTAAGCTCTTGGAAGGCCCAGGTCGCCTCTTTGAGCGGCCCGGGCCTTGCCGTGAAACGCGCGCGCTCAGGCGTCTAAGGGCGTGACGGGCAGTTTCAGGAACACGTGACCCGCCGGTGTCGGCGGCGGCAGCGCTCCGGCCCGGATGTTCACTTGTAGCGAAGGCAGGATTAGCGTCGGCGGCGCCAGGGTCGCGTCGCGGGCCGAGCGCAGAGCGACGAATTCGTCCTCTGATACACCGTCGCGAACATGAATATTGCTGGCGCGCTCCTCGGCGACCGTGGTCTCCCAGCGATAATCCGACCGGCCTTCCGGCAGATAGTCATGGCCGACGAAGATCCGTGTTTCGGGTGGCAGCGCCAGCAGCTTGCGGATCGAGCGGTACAGGGTTCGCGCGTCGCCGCCGGGAAAGTCGGCGCGAGCTGTGCCATAGTCCGGCATGAAGATCGTGTCGCCTACGAAGGCCGCATCGCCAATCAGATAGGTCAGGCAGGCCGGTGTATGGCCCGGCGTATGTAGAGCCGTGATCGTCAGCTCGCCCAGCGGCAAGGCTTCACCGTCATGCATCAGCACGTCGAAGGCGGAGCCGTCCGGAGCGATATCGGCTTCGAACACCGGCGCGAAGACCTTCTGAACCTCTACGATCCGGGCGCCGATCACGATCTTCGCTCCCGTTCTCCCGCGAATATGGTGGGCGGCCGACAGATGGTCCGCGTGAGCATGGGTCTCGAGTACGTAGCGCAGGGTCAGGCCGCGAGCCGCGATGGCGGCGAGCAGGGCGTCCGCCGCGCGGGTCGAAAGCCCGCCTGCTTTTGGCTCGAAATCGAGCACCGGATCGATGATGGCCGCCGCGCCGGTGGCGGGATCGGCGACGATATAGCTGACCGTGAAGGTGGCGGGATCGAAAAACGCTTGAACGTCGGGTCGCATGGCCGGAGCCTCCGAAGGGGACGAGGTCATAATATTAGATCTTGCTAAATTAGATCAAGCTAATATATTGCGGTCATGTTCGATCTTTCGCGTTTCGACGTCAGCCAGTTCGAGATCAGCGCCGCGCGGGCCGCCAAGCTCCTGCGCGCTCTGGCCAACGAGCGTCGGCTGATGATCCTGTGCCAACTCGCCGACGGCGAACGCTCCGTGGGGCAGATCCAGCCCCTCGTCGGCCTCTCGCAGTCGGCGCTGTCGCAGCACTTGGCGGTGCTGCGAGAGGAGGGGATCGTGGCCTCGCGCCGCGAAGCCACCAGCCTCTGGTACCGGATCGCCGATCCCGCCGCCCTGAAGGTGGTCGGCACGCTCGCGGAGATCTTTTGTCCTCCGACGGAGAGCCCCGCTCATGACCACGTCGCTGAATCCCCTGAAGCCTGAAGAGGTCGCTCGGCGTCTGGCCGACGGGCGCGCCGTGCTGATCGACATCCGCGAGTCCGACGAGTTCGCGCGGCGGCGGATTGGCGGGGCGCTGTCTCGGCCCCTGTCGACCCTGGACGGCAAGGGTCTTGGCCTATCCGACGCGCGCGAGGTGATCTTCACCTGCCGCTCGGGAATGCGCACCGGCGCGAACGGTCAGCGTCTATCGGTCGCCTGCGGGCGGCCCGCGCACGTGCTGGAGGGCGGGCTCGATGCCTGGGATCAAGCCGGGCTGCCGGTCATGGTCGATGTCAAAGCGCCGCTGGAACTGATGCGTCAGGTGCAGATCGTCGCCGGATCGCTAGTCCTGGTCGGCGTCATCCTAGGTCTGATGGTTTCGCCGTGGTTCCTCGGCGTGGCCGGCTTTGTCGGAGCTGGTTTGACCTTTGCCGGCGCCACCGGATTTTGCGGCATGGCGCGGCTGTTGGCTCTGGCGCCCTGGAATCGTCCGGCGTCGGCGTGAGATCATGGATCCCAGCCTCATCGTGGCCGCCTTCAGCGGAGCCTTGGTCGCCTTGCTGCTAACCCTGTTTGGCGGCGGCGGGTCCGTGTTCGCCACGCCCTTATTGCTTTACGCTGTCGGGGTGAAAGACGCGCATGTGGCGATCGGAACCTCGGCGGCGGCCGTGGCGGCGAACGCCGCCGTGGGCCTGGCCGCCCAGGCCCGAGCTGGGCGGGTGAAATGGCCCTGCGCCCTGACCTTTGGCGCGCCGGGTCTGGTCGGTTCGCTCGTCGGCGCGCATCTGGCCAAGGCTATTTCTGGAACGCATCTGCTGGTCGGCTTCGCCGTGGCCATGGCGGCGGTCGGCCTGTCGATGTTTCGCGCGCCCCGATCCCTGGGCGATCCGGATGTCCGGATCGATCCGGGACGGGCCTTGAAGCTGGTTCCGATCGGCGCGGCGACCGGCCTTGCCGCGGGATTTTTCGGCATCGGCGGCGGGTTCCTGATCGCGCCGGGCCTGATGGCGGCGACGGGCATGACGCTGGCCAACGCGGCCGCCTCGTCCCTGGTGTCGGTGGCGCTGTTTGGCGCCGCGACCAGCGTCAGTTACGCGGTCTCGGGTTTCGTCAACGGACCCCTGTTCCTGGCCCTGATCGCGGGCGGCGGAGTCGGCGTGTTCGTCGGCGCGCGCCTCGCGCCCCGCCTGGCGTCGCGGGGCGTGCTGGCGCGTCGAATATTCGCCGTCATGATCGTCGCGACGGCGGGCTACGTCTTTTGGCGCGCGGTCTCCGGCCTGTCGTAAGGGCTCTAAATCAAATGTTTAGAGCGTGAGATAAGCTGAAGCCGGTTCCCATTTTCAGCCTCACGCTCTGGGCGGTCGTCCTATCTGTCGTCGGAGATCGCCAGAGCCGCCACCGCGTTCGCCGCCCTCACCGTCAGGCAGCGGGCGGCGTGCTCCGCGCAGCGCGTGATCAGCGCGTCGCCTTCCGGGATGGTGGCGATCTGGCCGGCCTCGTAGAGATTGGCCCGGCCGGTGCGCTTGGCGTGCGCCTCCTTGGCCGTCCAAAGTTCAAGAGCCAGGGATGGCCGGCCAGCGATCCGCCGTCGCTCCTCGGGCGTGAAGGCGTCATCGGGGGGCGGATCCTGATCGAGGCGCTCGACATCGACGCCGACGGGCTGGCGCGCCACGGCGATGGCGAGGAAGGGCCACCGGCCGCCCAGACTGACGTGCAAGCCCTCGGGCCCGACGATCACCGGCGCGCCGAGCGGCGAGCGGCCGATCTCGACCTCGTCCGGGTGACGTCCGGCCAAGGCGGCGACCAAACCCTTCACCAGCCGCCGCCGCGCCAGCCGCGACGCGCCGTCGGCCCGTCCGGCGAAGTCGGCATAGTCGGCCGAAGTCAGAGTGGTCCGCCCCATCACGGCCTCGGCTTCGGGACTTCCCAGCGACGTCAGCCACGCCAGGGGAAGCTCCGGAGCCGGCGAGAGGTCGAGCGGGCCGACGATCCAGCTCACCGCGCGGCGATACGGGCGGGCGAGCCTTCCCACGACGTGCCGGCGGGCAGGGTCTCGCCTTTCATCACCACCGACAGGTCGCCTAGCACCGCGTCTTCGGCCAGTTCAGCGTCGTAGAGCACGATGGCGTAGGATCCGATCGTGGCCCGATCACGGATCGTGACGCCGCTGACCTTCATGACCCGGTCCTCGAAGAGGTGGGTCTGCAGGCCGCCGAGATCATTGATCGCCACGTCGTCGCCAATTTCGACCAGATCGTGCTCGGTGATGTCGGTCGTATCGAGATAGCAGCGCTTGCCGATCTTACAGCCCAGCAGTCTTAGGTAGACGGCTAGCCAGGGCGTGCCGCGCAGAGGCTCGAGCAGATTGGGCACGGCGAGGTTTTCGTAGGTGGCGGTGACCAGTTCCGTCCGCCACACGAAGGTGCTCCAAAGCGGCTGTATGGTCGACTTGTACCGGCCCATGACCAGCCATTTCAGCACCGCCACGAATAGGCCCGCGCCCAAGGCGAAGCCCATGTAGAGGAATGGGAAGCTGAGCGCCATCAGCCAGCCGCCATAAGGCAGATCATCGATCGTGCTGACGGTCGAAAGCAGCATGGCGAACAACGCCAGGAACACCGTCAGCGACAGGATCACGCGAACGAACTCGATCGAGAGCCGCGTGGCGACCAGACGCTTGGAGGGGTTGAAACGCGCGCCCTCGTCGAACAATCCCACCACTTGCCGGCTGGGCAGGGACAGCGGTGGCGAGCCGAACCAGGTGCCGCCGGGCTGGCTGGCCTCGCCGTGTTCGGGCGGCTTTGACAGCACCCCGATCAGCACCTCGTCGCCGATCGTCGCGCCGGTGGGCAGCAGGGCGGAATTGCCGATGAAGCTGCGTCGGCCAATCCGAGTGTGCTCCAGCCGGATAGCGCCGGGCTCGACGCGCGCGGCGCCGAACTGCACGGCGTCGGCGATGAAGCTCTCGGGACCGATCTCGACGAGGTCTGGCACGATCTTGGCGGCGGTCGAGATCTCGGCGCGCCGGCCGACCTTCACGCCAAGCGCCCGGTACCAGGGCAGGACGTACAGCGTGGCGTAGATCGGGTGCAGCAGTCGCAGCGCGAGGTCGTTGATCTGCTGTACGAACCAGAAGCGCACATAGAAGAACGAATTCAGGCTGTAGCGCCCGGGCTTTACCTTGCCCATCAGGACGTGCTTGGCGAACACCGTCAGCAAGCACATCATCACCACATAGGTGATGGCCAACAGCGGCGTGATGAGCAGATAGCCATAGCCATCGGTCTGCCATTCCATCTCGATCATCAAGACGAGCCCCGGCGCGATCGGCAGGATGGCCATCAGCGGCAGCAACGCGGCGCCGACCAGCAAGGCCAGACTGGTCAGAACCCCGCGCAGAGGCGTCTCGGGCGGCGCCGCGCGCAGCTCCGCCTTGCGACCGGTGGGTTGGGCGGGTGAGCCGTCCCAGACCTCGCCGGCCGGCGCGTGCTGACCGGCGCCGAGCGCCGAAAGGTCTTCCAGCACCGCGCCTTCGCCCAGGGAAGCGCCGCGACCGACCACGGCCATCGAGCCGACGAAGGCCCGAGGCGCGATGGTCACCGGACCCAGGTGCAGCAGGCCGCGCTCGACCGCGCTGGTCGCCAGCAGAGCGTCGTCGCTAAGGATCGAGCCCTCGCCCAAGGTGACCAGGTCCGCCGCGTCGATGTTGCCTTGGCCGATGAACGCGCCCTTGCCGATCTTGGCGCCGAGAAGGCGGTAATAGACGCGGATCATCGGCGTCCCGGCCATGTACGGCGTGGCGATGACCTCCGAGAACCGCCGCACGAACCACCAGCGGAAATAGTACGCGCCCCATAGAGGATAGCTGCCCGCCCGATAGCGGCCGATGACCAGCCACTTGACGGCGATGGAGGCCGCCACGGCGAGGGGCGGAATGAAGATGAAGCTGAGACCGCTCAGCAACAGGGCGCTGACCTTCGACATGTCGCCCGACAGGTGCGTGTAGGTCAGATAGGGGAAGAACCACTGCAGCCCGGCCACCGCATAGATCGGGACCAGGGCCAGGGTCTGGGCGACGTAGCAGGTCCAGCGCTTCCAATCGGCGATGCGATGGAAGTCCTGGGCCTCGTGACGCTTGCCGACGGGACGGCCGCCCAAGCGAGCGGCCAAGCCTCTGATGGTGGGCGCGGCGTAGAGGTCCTGGATCGACACGCCCTCCAGGCCCGGCAGCTTGCGGATGGCCGAGACCAGGCGCGCGGCCTTCAGCGAGTGACCGCCCAGGTCCTCGAAGAAATCCTCCAGCACCGAGACCTTGCGCGGGGCGAAGGCCTCGGCCCAGACCGCGTGCAGGGTTTCTTCCATCGGCGTGGCGGGCGGCTCGATCTCGCCCTCGGCCTGTACCTCGCCTTGCGGTCGGACCAGCGCCTTGCGGTCCACCTTGCCCGAGGCGGGCAGGGTGGGCAGGGCGTCCAGCTGCTGATAGACCGCCGGGCGCATGTAGTTGGGCAGGCGTTCGCGAACGCGAGCGCGGATGGGTTCCAAATCGATCGCCGCGCCGCCGCGTCCGACCACGAAGGCGGCCAGCACCTCGCTGCCGTCCTCGTCCTGGAAGAGGTGGGCCACGGCCTGGGCCACGGCCGGATCCTCGGCGATGACCGACTCGATCTCGCCCAGTTCGACGCGGAAGCCGCGGATCTTCACCTGGGTGTCGATGCGCCCCAGGAACTCGATGTCGCCGACCGCGTCCAGCCGAACCAGGTCGCCGGAGCGATAGATCCGGGCCGGGGCGCCATCGGGCGTGTTGAACGGCGTGGTGACGAACTTGGCCTCGGTCAGGTCGGGACGGCCAACATAACCCCTCCCAACGCCGGGACCGCCGATGACCAGCTCGCCCTCGGCGCCAGCCGGGACCGGCCAAAGGGATTCATCGACGATCCACGCGGAATAGCCCGGCAGCGGCCGGCCGATCGTCACGCGTTGACCCGGTTGCAGTTCGGTCCAGGTGGCCGTGACGGTGGTTTCGGTCGGGCCATAGGTATTGAGCAGGCGCAGGCCCGGCTTGGCCCATCGGGCGACCAGGTCCGGCGGACAGGCCTCGCCGCCCAGATTGAGCAAGCGCAGGCCGGGCATCTCGTGCTCGACCAGCGACAGCAGCGACGGCACCACGTGCCAGACCGTGACGCCCGCCTCGGCCAGCGGTCCGGCCATGTCCGGCCCCGCCTTGGCCAGGGTTTCGGAGGCCACCAGCAGGGTCGCCCCGACAAAGAAGGCGCTCCACATGGTCTCGACCGACATGTCGAAGGCCAGGCTGAAGCCGCCGAACACCCGGTCCTCCGGCTCCATCGCCAGGATGGCGCATTCCGAACGCACCAGATGGCAGGCGTTGGCGTGGGTGATCATCACGCCCTTGGGGCGCCCGGTCGTGCCGGAGGTATAGATGATATACGCGAGGTCGTCGGGCTGCGCGCCGGTGTGTTCGCGGGTGATCAGGGAGGGGACCTGAGCGGCGAGTTCGCCCAGTTCCTCATCGACCACCAGGGTGGCGATCGGCATGGCGCCGGCGCGCTCGCGCTCGGTCACCACCAGTCGCGCCCCGCTATCCTCGATGATGTAGTCGATCCGGTCCTGCGGATACGACCAGTCAACGGGCACGTAGCAGCCGCCGATCCAGAGGATGCCCAGGATGGCCATGTACTGGTCCAGGCCGCGCGGCAGGCAGATGACCACGCGATCGCCTCGGGCCACGCCCAGCGCCGTCAGATGATGGGCGAACTGCAGCGCGCGGCTGTGCAGCTCGTCATAGCTGATCTCGGTGCGGCGCGCGCGATCGGGTTCGGGGTCCAGGATCCGCAGCGCGGTGCGCGTGGGCGTGCGGCGGTAGGCGGCCTCGAAGATCTCGTGCAGCAATTCGTCGCGCGCATAGGGCTCGCCTTCACGCACCGGAGCGGTCGGCGCTATCGGCGCGAACACGCCGCCATCGACCCGAGCGTCCGCCGGCGAAAGATCATCGGCCATCCATACCTCGTCGTTCCCACCGTGTCCGGCCACGCCGGATTCGGTTCGTCTGTTTCCTCCCGAGTTTGGCGTCCCCGGGGAGAGGCGTCCACCACGCGAGAAGGTCGTCCTGAACGCTGTGAAGGCGCGCGCCGCGCATCGGTGTCACGGGGCGCTAGTTCCGGTAGAGCCCGGCCGCGCGGCGTCGCGGTCGGCGGGAGTCCGCAGGCCTCGGACAAGGTCGAATATTCCCAGGCCCACGATGACGGTCAGGTGCATGAATAGGGTCACGAGGGCCAGGGCGGCCAGCAATTCGGCCACGGAAGAATGCGCGCCGAGCACCAGCAGCATCAGGTTCCCGAACACCAGGTCCTTGTTCGACAGGAAAGGGATGCGTGAGACCAGATAGCGCACGGCCAGCAGCACAAGCCAGACGCCAGGAGCGACCTGCGGCAACGACATCCGCCAGACCAGGACGGTGAGAGAAAGCGCGGCGATCAGTCGCACCGTGTGGATGGCGGCGGTAAAGGCCAACTGCTTGGGGCGCAGCGAGAAGACTCGACTTCCGAACGCCAGCAGGCCGACCGAAGCGGCGACGGGAACCAGGCCAGACCAGAGCGCGGGCCCGAGACGCTGGGCCAGATCGAGGGTTTTGAGCTGCGTCGCGCTGATCGCCGCGAGGCCCACGGTGAAGAGGTTGCCGAGCAGCGCCGACAGGATGTTCACGTCCTTGATGGCGCGGAATGGCGTGGCGACCGAGCCAGCCATCCGGCGGGCCCAGACATAGAGGTAGGCCTCGCCGCTATAGCCCACGACCACCTCGTTGATCGCCGTCTTGCGCAGCAGCGCCTCGAAGCCGGCGACCGGGAGGTTCCAGAGCCTGCGATAGATCACCAGGTCGCCCAGGGGCTGGACCAGGTACAGCAGCAGCAGCACCGGCCAGACCGCCAGCGGTAGCCGGAGAATCATCCTGAGCGCGTTCGTGGTCGCCCCGCCCAACTGCAGCAGAATGGCGGCCACCAGCCCCACCGACACAACGGCGCCCAGTACGTTCCACACGCGCGCATTGCGATTTGTCGTCTCTTCCGGCGAATCGGCCTCCGCCGCGATGTCGGGGGACAAGGGCGCGTCCTTCGGCGGGATGTTCATCGCCTTGTCGCCGTTCCGCGCGGGGCTTGGTCCGCGACGGTCTTATAGTGCGCGAAGAGGTCGGCGAAATGGTCGATGTCGCGCCTAACATGGCTGGCGGCCTCGTTCGCGGCGGCCTTCAAAGATCTCTGGTCCCGCGAGAACAGGCGCCGGATCGCGGCGGCGGCCGCTTCGGCGTCGCCCCAATGATAGATTTCGGAGGTTTGGGGCAGGGCCAGGTGGGCGAAACCGCCACGGTCGGGGCCCACGACAGGCAACCCGCTGGCCATGGCTTCGGCGGGGATCAGGCCGAAGGTCTCGGACTCGCAGCCGTGAACCAAGGCGTCGGCGCTCGCGAGATGGGCGGCCAGCAGGCCTCTGTCGAGAATGGGCGCGAGCAAATGCACGTAAGGCTTTCCAGCGGCGGCGTGACGGACCCGGGAGCGGTCGATGCCGTCCCCTATCAGCACGAAGCCGATTGGAATATCCGCGCCGGCGCGGCTCACCGCCTCGATCACCATGGGCCAGCGCTTTTCCGGGTGGAAGCGCCCGACGCCCAAGACCAGCTTGGCGTCGTCGGGGAGGCCGCAAGCCTTCAAAAGCGCCGAACGCAGGCCCTCGTCCCGCTTTCGCGGTGAGAAGGCGTCGCGATTGATGCCCAGGGGAATGCTGGTCACGCCACGGACGCCCTGATCCTCGAGACGATCGGCCAGCCAGGGGCCGCCGGTCACGATCGAGTCGAAGCGGTCGGTCGTCTTGCGCATGTAGCGCCAGAACCATCCGAACAGCCGGTCGATCTGCTCGGGACTGGCCACCGGCGCCAGCCAGCGCTGGGGATAGGACGCGACCGGATCGGCGTGCATGAACATCGCGCGGGGCGTGGGCGCGGGCCAGTTGGCGGCGATCCAGGCTCCACGCCAGGGCGAGGAGGCCTCGACAAGATCGGGCGCCAGGGACGCAAGCCGGTCATGCACCGGCGCCGCGTCCCAAAACATGTGATAGTTCGCGTCGAACGGCAGGCGAGGGGCGCGGATCTGGATCACGCCACCGCCGGGCCGCGCCTCGAATCGGTCTTCCGGTCCGGGCGCGATCACGAACAGTTCGTGGCCCAGCCCCGCGGCGGCTTCGATCTTACGGTCGATATAGGTCCGCACGCCGCCGCCAGTGGGCGAATAGAACTCGGCGACATCGACTACCCGCATTGCATTGTCCGGTATGCTTTCCCCAAAAAAACGCCGTCGTTTCCACTAAATCAGTACCGTGACGGTGATGCGGCCGAGCGCCTTCATAAAAAATATGGCCTGACCTGCTGTAAATCGCGGTGGTTTCGAAATACGTGCGGCGGCGGGGCAGGCGCGTCGTCGTTGTCAGCGAGGACTGGACGCGCACGTGGAAGGACGATCATGGACATGAAGGCGCTGATGTATACGGATCGCGAGCGCCCGCTGCGGATCGCCCTGTTCTCGGGGAACTACAACTACACGATCGACGGCGCCAACAAATCGCTGAACCGGCTGGTCGGCCACCTTCTGAGGACGCTGGGCGCCGAGGTGCGGGTCTATTCTCCGACGTCGCCGCGTCCCGCCTTCGCGCCCGAGGGCGATCTCGTCTCGGTCCCGTCCGTGAAGATCCCCTTCCGGGCCGATTATCGCCTGGCGCTGGGTTTGCCGCGCTCGGTGCGGCGCGACGTCGAGGCGTTCGCGCCCGACCTGATCCATCTATCCGCGCCGGACTTCCTCGGCGGAGCGGCGCAGCGCTTGGGACGGGACCTGAAGATTCCGGTGGTCGCCAGCCTCCACACGCTGTTCGACACCTATCTGGACTACTACGGCCTGGGCCGGCTGCGGCCGCTGGTGCGTCGCAATCTCTGGAAGTTCTACGGCGGCTGCGACTACGTCCTGGCGCCGACGACCGCGATCGCCGAGGAGCTGAAGGCCCAGAACCTGCCGGCCCAGGTCCGAATCTGGGCGCGGGGCGTCGACCCGGAACTCTTCAACCCGGCGCGTCGCGATGACGCCTGGCGGCTGGCCCAGGGCTTCGACCCCAACCGCCCGGTGATCGTTTTCCTGGGGCGGCTCGTCATGGAAAAGGGCCTTGGGGCCTTCGCCGAGACGGTCCAGCTATTGGAAGACGCCGGGCGGGCGCCTCAGGTTCTGGTGATCGGCGATGGTCCGGCCCGCGCCTGGTTCGTGGAAAGGCTGCCTAAGGCGGTCTTCGCGGGCTTCTTGTCCGGCGAGACCCTGGCGAAGGCGCTCGCCAGCGGGGATATCTTCCTCAATCCGAGTACGACCGAGACCTTCGGCAACGTGAACCTGGAGGCGATGGCGTCCGGGTTGGCGATGGTTTGCGCCGACGCGCCCAACACCCGGGCCCTGCTGCGCCATGGCCGAAACGCCCTTCTGTGCGCCGACCAGCCCGAGGCCTACGCCGAGGCGCTGTCCCAGCTCCTTCTGGATGGCGAGGAGCGTCGGCGCTTGGCGCTCGAGGCCCTGGAGCGCAGCGCCGCCTATCGCTGGACTGAGATCCTGGACGAGGTCGTCGAGGTCTATGCCGAGGCCCTGGGGCGTCCGTCGAAGGTTTCCGAGCCGTTCGCCCCGGAAGCTCGTCCTCTGGTTCGGAGGCAAGGCGGAGCGGCCGAGCCTCAACCGGCGGGCTTGCCCGTTCTCTAGAGAAAATGCTCTAGACGCCCGACTCCGGAGAGCGCGCTCGCGCGATAGCCATTCATGATCCCGACCACGCTCGACCGTTACCTGCTCAGGCGCGCCCTGACGCCGATGGCGGCCGTTCTCATCAGCACGATGGTGGCGTTCCTGATGGAGCGCCTGATGCGGTCGTTCGACCTGCTGTCCCAGACGTCGGAAGGCTTGCGGTTTCTGTCCGAGCTCCTGGTCAACCTCGTTCCGCATTATGTGGGCCTGACCCTGCCTGGCGGCTTCTTCATCGGCCTCTTTGTCGTCGTCAACGGACTGAACCGCAGCTCGGAAATCGACGCGATCCTGGCCAGCGGCGTATCGTTGGGGCGGTTCGCCGCGCCTTTCGTCGGCCTGGGCGTGCTGCTGATGTTCCTCAGCGTGCTGCTGTTCGGGTTTATCCAGCCCTATAGCCGTTATGCCTATCACGCCGTGCTCCACGCGGTTCAGAACGCGGGATGGAATGGCGACGTGCGACCAAGGGCTCTGCTGTCCGCCGGCCCCGAGGTCTTTCTGACCGCCGACCGAGCCGATCCCAGCGGCAGCCACCTTCAGCACGTCTTCATACGCAAGATCGGTCCCGAGGGCCGCGAGGACCTGCTCTCGGCCGCCGCCGGAGAACTGCGCAAGAACGCCGACAACAAGAGCGTTCGGCTTGAGCTGATCGACGGTCGCCAGGTCAGCACGACCAAGCGCGCCGAGGTCTATGTTCTGAACTTCACCCGCACGGTCGTTGACCTGCCGCTGGCGCCGCCGTCCAAGCCGCTCAAGGAGCGCGGCGGCGAGGTTAGCGAACTTACCCTCGTGGAGCTGGCGCAACAAGGTTTTGGGCGGGCGGAGCCGGCTTTGCCCCGCCAGACCCTGCTGGCCGAACTCTATTCTCGATCGGCGCGCGCGCTGCTGCTGCCTTTCCTGCCGCTTCTCGCCGTGCCGTTCGGCCTCAGCGCCAAGCGCGCGGGGGCGGGGTCGGCGATGACCACCGGCGGGCTTTTGCTGTTCAGTTTCGAAACCCAGATGGTCCTGGGCCAAGGCCTGTCCTCGGGCGCGCGTCTTCCGGCGCTGTTCACGATCGCCTTGCCCGCCGCGGGCTTCATGGCGGCTTGCGTCGTCACGTTCCTGGTCAGCCGCAAGCGTCCGGGCGAGAACCCGGTGAGCTGGCTGACCGAGCACATCGCCGAGGTGTTCCGCGCGATCGCCAAGGCCCTCAAACCGCGCCGCGCCAAGCCCTCTTAAGACGCTCAAGCGAAAGTTTGACTGGGCGGGAGACGGGAGCGTCAAGGCGCTCCCGCGGCGCTGTGTGCTTTCAAGACAACATCGCACTGGTGATTTGGTCTAGTCCAAACGGGGCGGCCTCTCCGCTGGGATCCCCTTCAAAAATTACCGGCCGCGCACATTGAAATGTCACATGGGTGTCGCTGCCGGCTGCTTTAAACGTTTTGGTCCATACCAGTTGGGGCAGGGGAACCATCATGTCGAAGCGCTATTCCGCTCGAGCCGCGCGCTCGAACCGCAAGAATCTTTTGCTGGCGACCGTCTCGGCGCTGGTGGTGGGCGCCAGCGGGTCGACCGCTTTCGCGCGTCAGGCCGCGAGCCCGGCGGCGGGCGATCAGGTCGATGAAGTCGTCGTCACCGGCTTTCGCAAGTCGCTCAGCGACGCCCGGGCCATCAAGCGCGACTCCATCATCCTGAAGGACGCGATCGTCGCCGAGGACATGGCGAAGTTTCCGGAATTGAACCTGGCCGAGTCGCTGCAGCGCCTGCCGGGCGTGCAGATCACCCGAGAAGCGGGCGAGGGGCGGCGGATCTCGCTGCGCGGCCTGGGTCCGGATTTCGCCCGCGTGCAGCTGAACGGCATGGAAGTGCTGGGCAATGTCGACTCGGCTCAGGACAGCCGCGGCCAGCGCTCGCGCGACCGGGCCTTCGACTTCAACATCTTCGCCTCCGAACTGTTCTCGAAGGTCGAGGTCGAAAAGACCTTCGAGGCCGCGCAGAACGAAGGCGGCATGGCCGGCACGGTGGGTCTCTTCACCGGCAAGCCGTTTGACTACAAGACCGGCTCCAAGGGCGCCGTCTCGCTGAAGTTGGGCACCAACCAGTACACCAAGGACGCCCAGCCGCGGATCGCCGCTCTGTTCAGCCAGAACTGGGACAACAAGTTCGGCGTCGCGTTCTCGGTCGCCTACGGCAAGCGCGAGACCACCGAGCAGGGGCACAACACGTACAACTACAGCCACCTGTCCAAGAGCGACGTGCAGGGTCTTCTCAACAAGGGCGTCGACATCTCCCACCTGACCGCCGCGCAGCAGGCCCGGTTCATGGCGGGCGACCTCTATTTCGCCGACGGCAACCGTCTGTCGTCCTGGAACGCGAAGCAGGAGCGCCTGGGTCTCACGGGAGCCGTGCAGTGGAAGCCCGTCGACAATCTCCTGCTGACGCTCGATGTGCTGCATGGCGAGTTCACGACGCACCGCGACGAACTGCACTTGGCCACCCGTCCGCTGAACGGACTGGGCTCGACCACGCTGGACGGCGCCAAGGGCTCGCCCTGGCCCGCTCAATTCCAAAACGGCACGGTGCTGAACGACTTCCGCGTCGACCCGAACGGCTATGTCACGATGACCAACGCCAGCAACGTGACCTTCGGCAGCGAGCACCGCCGCGAGCTGAACAAGAACCGCTTCAACCAGGTGGCCTTGACCGGCAAATGGGACGCCACGGATCGCCTGGTGATCGATGGCCACGTCGGTTACGAGAAGTCGACCTACAGGACGCCGTATGACGACAAGCTCTACATGCGGGCCAAGGGCAATCTGATCGCCGACTACGGGGTCGATGGGCGCTCGGCGACGTTCCAGTATCCGAACTGGGATCCGACCAACCCGGCCAACTACGCGATGGACAACTTCTACTATCGCTCCTTCCGCAACCAGTCGGAGCTAATGGAAGGCGTGGTCAACGCCCATTACACGCTGAACCCGGTCTGGACCCTGCGGGCGGGCGCCGCCTATCACAAGTTCAAGCAGGACGGCATCGACCTGTTCTATGACGGCGGCGCCAACGGCACGACCGGCAAGACGCGCGGCACGTCGGTCGCCGACATCACGACGGTGTTTAGCAACAGCGCCGGCTCGTGGCTGATCGGCGACTACGCCAAGGCCTTCGCCAAGTACAAGGAGTACCACCGCCTCGAGAAGAACACGGACGGCACGGGCGGCGTCATCCAGGACATCGAGAACGTCTACAATACCCAAGAGGCGACCGTTTCGGAGTACATCCAGGCCGATTGGGACACCCAGCTGCTGGGCAAGCGCTTCCGCGGCAATATCGGCCTGCGCGGCTACCAGACCGACACGCGCAGCTCGGGCTGGATCCAGGGCGACAGCTACGCCTACCTCGGTACGACCGACGTCAAGGGCAGCTATTCGGGCGTCCTGCCAGCGCTGAACACCGTGCTGGAACTGACGCCGGAACTGCTGGTGCGCTTCGCCGCCACCGAGAACCTGAACCGTCCGAGCCTGGGATCGATGGCCGCCCGCGGCAGCGCCTTCCAGGGCAATGAGACCTGCAACCTGAACGCCGACGCGGCCCACCAGAATTGCGACATCACCGCTTCGCGCGGCAATCCCAACCTGAAGCCGTTCAAGGACAAGACCCTGGACCTGTCGGTCGAGTACTACTTCGGCAAGGTGGGGCTGCTGTCGGCGGGCGTGTTCCAGAAGCGCGTCACCAACTTCATCGGCTCGACGACGCTGACGAATATCCCGTTCAGCCAAACCGGCGTGCCGTACAGCACGATCCCCGGGGCGACCGCGAACACGATCGTCAAGGAATTCTCGATGCCGACCAACGTGGCCGGCACGAAGAAGATCACCGGGGTCGAGCTGGTCGCGCAGAGTCAGTTCACGTTCCTGCCCGCGCCGTTCAACAACCTGGGCATGACGGCGAACTACACCTATGTCGATGTGCCCGACGAGATCACCGGCATCTCGAAGACGAGCTACAACGCGACGCTCTACTACGAGACCGATCGTTGGGGCCTGCGCGGTTCGCTGAGCCACCGCGCGCGTTGGTACACGGGTCGTAGCGCCAACCCCATGAGCGCCGACACGCGCGGCTTCGAGGGCTCGACCTATGTGGACGCCTCGGCCTTCTACAACTTCACCGAGACGCTTCAGTTCTCGCTGAACGCCATCAACCTGACCAACCAGAAGGATACGCAGTTCTGGGGTCAGAACCGCTATCTCTATAATCAGAACCAGAGCGGCACGACTTACATGATGGGTCTCAGCTACAAGTTCTGACACGCATAGGCGCTAAGGTGGGCGTCCGTCTTCCTGGAGGAGACGGACGCTCCGCTCTTTTGACCAGGCCATGATCGTTTCACATAGCCACCGCTTCATCTTCGCCGCGGTGCCCAAGACCGGCACCCATTCGGTGCGTCAGGCCCTGCGCGAGCATCTGAGCGAGGACGACGTCGAGCAGGTAGGGCTGTTCGTCGACAAGCGCTTTCCCTGGGCGGACCTGGCCGCGATTAGGCATGGCCATTTGGCCCTGCGGCAGGTGCGTCCTTATCTCGGCGAACAGGCCTTCGCCGACTATTTCAAGTTCGCCTTCGTGAGGAATCCGTTCGACCGCTTCGTCTCGTACTGCGCCTTCATGTTGCGCGGGGGCGACGACTTCCAGCGACGGCCGCGCGATGTCATGCGCTATTTCCTCTTCGAGGACCCGCCGGAACAGCACATCCTGTTCCAGCCGCAGTCGTCGCTGCTGGTGGACGAGGAAGGCGGCCTCCTGACCGACGGGATCGGTCGCGTGGAGGACATGCAGGGCTCCTACGACTCGATCTGCGCGCGGATCGGCATTCCATCCCGCCGGCTCGACCGCGTGAACGGCAGCCAGCATGGCGACTACCGCCAGTACTATGACCCCCTCCTGATCGAGGCGGTCGCCGCGCGCTACAAGCAGGACCTCGATCTCTTCGGCTACACGTTCGAGGGCGCGCGATGAGCGGGCCGTCCGCCAATCCTCGCAAGACGGAGACGATGAGAGACCTGGGGGCGGTCGACATCGGCGCCCTTCGGGCCAATGTCATGGCGATCCCGGAGGCGGTCTGGGTCGCCGAAAACGCCAGCAAACCCAACAAGTTCGAGGTGCTGGACGGCACGCGGCACATCGTCTTCCGTTTCGTGGATGGTCCCCTCGACTGGCGGGGCTCTCATGATCGTCCGGCCTGGGCGCCGTGGCGGAACTTGCTGGAGCCCGTGCTGGCGGACGCGGTTCGTGATTATGGCTACGCGCGGGGCGTGTTTCCTCGGGTGATGCTGGCCCGCATGGCCCCGGGCGGGTTCATACATCCGCACATCGACGCCAATCCCGCCGCGAAGTGGCCCCACAAGATCCACGTGCCGATCACGACCAATCCCGGCGTGGTGTCGTTCTTCGGCGGGGCCGAGCGCCACTTTCCGGTTGGTCAGGCGGTCGAGGTCAACAACCTCGCGCCGCATTGGGTGCGCAACGACGGCGACAGCGATCGCATCCATCTGATCTTCGAATATTACGATCCCGACCAGCCGGCGCCGGCGTGGCTCGCGCCGCTTCTCCAGGCGAGCGTCGCGCGGTGAGCCGGCAACGCGACGCCTTGCTGGAGGAGGCGCGGGCGCTGCGGACGCGCCAGCGCGCGCCCGAGGCCCTCGCCGTCCTGGCGCGGTTGGAAGCGTTGCTGCCTCGGTTCAGCCGTCTCCATCAGGAGCGCGGGCATTGCTACATTCTGCTTGGCGACGCGCCCCGCGCGATCGAGGCGCTGAGCACGGCGGTCGGCCTAAATCCCACCTTGCCGACCAGCTGGGACATGTTGGAACAGCTCTATCGGATGCTGGGCGATGCGCCTCGCGCCGAGGCGGCGGCGCGCCATCTGGCGGCGCTGAAGCAGTTGCCGGTCCAGGTGGTGGTCGCCAACAGCCTGTTCGCCGACGGCGATCTCGAGGCGGCCGAGGCGATCCTCCGCGAGTATCTGCGCGATCACGACGGCAATGTCGGCGCGCGCCGTTTGCTGGCCCGGATCCGCGCGGAGAGCGGCGCGCTCGACGAGGCCGAGGCCTTGCTCGAAACGGCGCTGGCCCAAGCGCCGGACTACCACGCCGCCCGCTTGGACTACGCCATGACGCTGCTCCAAGGGCAAAAGCCCGCGCGCGCCCGGGAGGAGGCGGAGCGGCTGCTGGAGCACGACCCGGACAACCGCGACTATATCAAGCAATACGCCGCCGCCTGCGTCGCCCTGGGCGACCACGAGCCGGTGATCGACCTCTACGGCCGATTGCTGGACGGCCAGCCGCCGTCCGGGTCCGAGGTCGCCGATCTGCGGCTCTGGCGGGGCAATGCCTTGAAGGTCACTGGCCGCCAAGCCGAGGCGGTCGCCGATTACCGCGCTTCGCTCGATGCGCGGCCAGACAACGGCGTGGCTTGGTTTAGCCTCGCCAACCTGAAGACCTATCGCTTCAGCGATGACGAATTGGGACGTTTGCGAGCGGCCGAGGCCCGCCCCGACCTGCAACGGATGGATCGCGTCTATCTGAACTTCGCGCTGGGCAAGGCTCTGGAAGATCGAGGCGACTACGCGGCGTCATGGCGAAGCTATGAGCGCGGCAACGCGTTGAGGCGCTTGGACAGCCGGTATAGGTCGGAGGTCGCCGAGGCCTGCGCACGGAGTTCGAAGCAGAGCTTGTCAGCCGAGGTCTTCGCGGCCCGCGCGGGTTGGGGCGCGGACGATCCCGCGCCGATTTTCGTCGTGGGTCTGCCGCGCTCGGGGTCGACCCTGATCGAGCAGATTCTGGCCTCGCATTCGGCGGTCGAGGGGACGCAGGAGCTGACGGAGATCGGCCGTTACGCCGCCGAGCTCGGGGGGCGCGATCCCGACTGCGGCCTGCCCTTGGACCCCGAAGCCCTGCTGCGTCTGACCGCCGAGGAGGCGAGGGGGCTGGGCGAGCGCTTCCTGGCCGAAACGCGCGCCTACCGGCGGCTGGGGCGGCCGTTCTTCATCGACAAGATGCCCAACAATTTCTGGCACATCGGCCTGATCCACCTGATCCTGCCGCGAGCGACTATCATCGATGTCCGCCGCGAGCCGATGGCCTGCTGCTTCAGCAACCTGAAGCAGCTGTTCGGCACGACCAATCAGGAATTCACTTACGGCGTCGAGGACATCGCCCGCTATTATCGGGTCTATCTCGACATGATGCGGCACTGGGATCAGGTGCTGCCCGGCCGGGTGCTGCGGGTGTCCTATGAAGACCTCGTCGAGGATCTCGAGGGCGGCGTGCGGCGGATGCTGGACCATTGCCGTCTGCCCTTCCAGCCGGCCTGCCTGACCTTTTACGCGACCCAACGCAGCGTGCGCACTCCCAGTTCGGAGCAGGTGCGCCAGCCGATCGGCCGCGAGGGGCTGGATCAATGGCGTCGCTACGCGCCCTGGCTGGCGCCGCTGCGCGAGGCGCTGGGCGATGCGCTGACCGAGTACAGGACCTGAGCGATGCGGCTGCCGCGACCCTTCTACCAGCTTCCGGTGCTGTTCGACGTGGAACGACTTCAGGCCGAGGTCGCGGCCTTGCCGGCCGAGGCCTGGGTGGCGCATCCGGATCGGCTGCGCGGCAATAGCGCCGCGCGCCTGATCAGCGTGGACGGGGCGGAGACCGACGCGGTCCACGGCCAGATGCTGCCGACGCCCTGGCTGATGAGGATGCCCTATCTGCGCCAGGTCCTGGCGGGGTTCGGCGTGGTCTGGAGCCGCTCGCGGCTGATGAGGCTGGCGCCGGGTGTCGGCGTTCCCGAGCACGCGGACATCAACTACCACTGGCATACCCGCGTGCGACTGCACATTCCGGTCTTCACGCAGCCCGCCGTGCGTTTTCACTGTGATGGGCAGTCCGTGCACATGGCGGCCGGCGAGGCCTGGATCTTCGACAACTGGCGTCGCCATCACGTCGAGAACGGGGCGGACCAGGATCGTATCCATCTGGTCGCCGACACCACCGGCACGGCTTCGTTCTGGCGCTTCGCCTATGGTCAATCGCCGCCCCGCGATCGGTGGCCCACTCTGGCTTGGGATCCGAGCGCTGATCCCGAGCTGCTGACCGAGAACGACCAGCGCATGCCGATCATGCCGGCCGCCGAGGCGCAATGGCTGGTCGAGGATCTGCGCGAGGAGCTTTCGCTGGCCGTTGACACGCCTGAAACCCGGATGCGCGCCGCGCGGCTGAACCTGCTGCTGGAAAGCTTCATCCAGGATTGGCGCCAACTCTGCGCCCTGCATGGAACCGGCGGTCGGGGGCGACCCGAGTTTCAGCGCCTGATCCACGCCGTGCGCGAAGCCGCCGGGCCGCTGGGCGAAGGCCTCGTCATGCGCGCCAACAGCGCCAGCGCGCTTCTGGTGCTGGAAAAGCGCGTCTTGCAGCACCTGGTCGCGGACGAGGCGCTTTCGCCCTGATCAGGCCTCGGCCGCGCGCGCGATCAGATCGCGCAGGAGGTCCTGATAAGATTCGAAGCTGGAGACCTCGGCCTCCGGCGCCTTGCCGGCCTCGTCATAGCCGCGCAGCCGTAGGGCGTCCTGGGCGGCCGGCTCGGCCAGAAACGCGGCGATCTCCGCCGAATTCATCGGTCCTCCCTGCAGAGCCAGGCTTTGCAGGGAGGCCTTGCTGAGGTGTTCCAGATAGGCCGGATCCACCGCGACCCGGTAGCGCTTGGCCGCGACGTGCAGGCGGATGGGCTCGGTGACCTCGGGGCCAAAGGCGCGGGCCAGATAGCCGGCGCTGATCTGTTCGTGGCGCGTGTCTACGCCGTGATCCGCGGCGTCCTCGCCGGCCTTTTGCATCATGTGCCCGACATCGTGCAGCAGGGCTGCGGCGATCAAGGCGGGCGGCGCGCCATCCAGCTTGGCGTGGTGGGCGGTCTGTACGGCGTGGTCCAGCTGGCTGACGTCCTCGCCATAGCGCAAATCGCCCAGGCGGTTGAACAGGGTGGTCAGTTCGGCGACGAAGGCGTCGGCCGTCGGGCGAGCGGTCATTGAAGATCCGTGGGAGAGCTTAGAGGCGCATCCGGCCTATGCCGGGATCGGTGCGGCTGGCGCGGCCGGTCTCGAGGTGTCCGGCCAGACGTTGAACAAACGAAGGATCATCGGCCAGGGTCAGGGTCAGATCGTACCAGTGGTCGCTGCCCCGCAGGTCGAGGACCGAACGGACGCCGCTGGGCCGCAGCGCGATGGTCTGGCGGGCCTCGCCTTCGGCCAGCGGATAGTCCTCGGCCATCTGAAGCGTCGCGGACCCCATGCCGGACAGGATGATGACGAGCCGGGCGCGGACGTCGGCGGACGCGGTCACTAGAGGCTGAGCCTTGGACGTGTCTCCCGCGAAGCGACGATAGAAGCCATGCGGGCCGTGAACGGTGAGATCGTAGGGACCTGGCGGGCGTCCGGGCTTGTTCCAGTGGCCAGCGGCGTATTTCTGGCCCGCCGCCAGGGTGAAGCGCCACGGACCGTCGCGGTCGGTGTTGTCGAAGACCTGGAACACCGCGCCGGCCCGGCCAGCGTTGACGAGATCGATCCACACCGCGCCGTCGCGCACCCGCGCGTCGGCGGAGATTACGTAGGGCAGGGCGCGCGCGGCCCGCTGGGGACCTTCTTGAACCGAGAGGGTCTGTTTGGCCGGAATACGCAGGCTCGGCGCGGCCTTGGAGCGCGCCACGCGCTGCATGTAGTCGGCCGTCGCCGGCAGCGACAGGGTCGACCAGTCCTGGTTTGGATTGGCGAAGTCGAAGGCCGAGGTCAGGTCGCCGCAAACCGTCCGGCGCCAGTCGCTGATATTCTCCTCGCGCACGCCGAAGCGCTTTTCCAGGAAGCGCAAGGTCGAGGTGTGATCGAACACCTCCGAGCACACGAAGCCGCCGCGGCTCCAGGGCGAGACGATGATCGCCGGCACCCGGATGCCCAGGCCCAGCGGATGGGCGCCGGGGTTGTCGACCTTGGCCTGGCCATAGTCCTTGGCCTCGCCGGCGACCGAGACCGAGCTCCATCCTTGTTCGGGCGTCAGCGGCGGCATCGGCGGCTGCATGTGATCGTAGAAGCCGCCGGCCTCGTCATAGTTGACGATGAAGACCGTCTTGGCGAACACCTCGGGGTGATCGACGAGGGCCTTGATCAGCTCGGCGCAAACATGTTCCCCCTTGGAGGGTTCCGCCTGCGGGTGTTCGGACAGGTCGGCGGCGGTGACGATCCATGACACCTGAGGCAAACGGTCGGCGGCGATATCGGCGCGGAAGGCCTCGACCAACTGCTGGCCGTCCGAGCGCGTGCGGTCGGGGCCGGTCTTGCCTTCGCTGACCCACGAGCGGCCGCGCGCATAGAGCTCGGAATCCTTGGCGCACGGGCGGAACGGCTTGAACACCGACAGGATGTTGTCGCCGAAATTATCGTACTCTTGGTAGACCTTCCAGCTGACGCCGGCCGCCTGCAGGCGCTCGGCATAGGTGGTCCAGGTGTAGGGCCCCTTGGCCATGACCTTGTCTTCGGCCATGTCGGCGCTGGGCGTTTCGTCCTCGCCGTAGTTGCTCATTTCCGGATCGCCGCCGACCTTGCCGCCGCCGTTGCAACCCGTCCAGAGATGCAGGCGGTTGGGATAGGTCTGGGTCAGGGTGGAGCAGTGGTACGCGTCGCAGATCGTGAAGGCGCTGGCTAAGGCGTGGTAGAACGCCAAGTCCGAGGCCTTGTAGTAGACCATGCGCTTGTGAAGCTCGCCCGAATGGCCCCACTGGTCGTAGCGGCCGCCGTTGACGATGGTGGTCGCCGCCTGGTGACCTTGGTCCGAGCCGTCGACCGTGTAGGCGTTGGTCGCCGAGGCGTCGCCATGAAAGGGCAGGACATAGCCGTCGGGATGCTCCTGGCTGGGCTGGCGCCAGACCGAGGCGCCGCCCGGCAGGCGCTGAGGGCGCGGGTCGCCCAGGCCTCTCACGCCGTTCAGCGTCCCGAAATAGTGATCGAACGCGCGGTTCTCCTGCATGAAGATCACGACGTGCTCGACGTCCATGATCGTGCCGGTGCGGTGACGCGCGGGAATGGCCATGGCCTTGGCGATCGTCGCGGGCAGAAGTCCGGCGGCCGCGCCCGTGACGGCGGCGCGTAAGAGCGAGCGACGGTCGGGAGTCATGACCTGGACCTCCAAAATTCCACATTTGGTATAGACCAGTAGGCGACGCGGCGTCCGCGAAACTTTCGTGAAGTCTTGATCCGGGTTGGACTCCCCTCACGGTGGTCTGATCCACTTCCTTGACCCAGGGGGAGCCGCCTTCCATCTTCGTGCTGGCGGGAATCGACCGCTGGCCAGGTCGTCCGATGCAGCAGCTCGACAGTCACCAGTATCTGGGTGTGCGTGACGACATCGCGGCGCGTATCGCCGCCGGCGAGTTCAAGCCGGGCGAGCGCCTGCCTTCCGAGCGTCAGCTGCAGGCCGGCGGCGGGGTGGCGCGCGGCACGGTGCGCGAGGCCCTGTTCCAGCTTGAGGCGGAAGGGGTCATCTACCGGAAAGACCGCAGCGGCTGGTACGTGTCGCCGCCGCCCGTCGTCTATGATCCGACCCGTTGGGAAGGCTTCATGTCCTACGTCGAGGCGCAGGGGCGACGGCCGGAGACCGAGACGCTGAGCAAGGTCGAGATCGTCTGCGACGGCATGTTGGCCCAGATCTTCTCCCGCCCCATCGGCGCGCCGATGTACTGGATTCGCCGCCGCCGTCTGATCGATGGTCGGGCGGTTCTGATCGAAAGCATCATCGTCGACGCCGCTCGCGCGCCGGGCCTGATCGAACACGATCTCAACGGCTCCCTGACAAGCGTGCTGAAGACCGTCTATGGCGTCGGCGTGGCGCGCAACAAGGTCGACATGCGGCCGTGCGCCCTGACCCGCGACGAGGCCGAGGCTCTGCGCGTGAAGTCGGGTCTGCCCGGCCTTAGCCTGGTGCGGACTTGCTACGACGCCCAAGGCCATGTGGTGGAGTTCGATCGCGAATACTGGCGCCACGACGCCTTGACGGTCAGCGTCGACATCCGCGTCCGATAGGACGCCCGGCGGCGTCATCGAGGCGACATGTACTTGGTATAGACCAAGTCGCTTCACGGGGGCGTTATCATGACATCTGGTACTCGGCGCTGGCTCGAACGCGCCACGCCGCTGGCCTTCACCCTGTTCGCGGGGCTGGCCGGCTTCTGCGCCTATTTCTCGATGTACGCCTTCCGGAAGCCCTTCGCCGCCGCGACCTTCGGCGTGGTCGAGGGCTGGCATTTCGCCATCGACTACAAGATCGCCCTCGTTCTGGCCCAGGTCGCCGGCTACGCCGCCTCCAAGCTGATCGGCGTCCGCGTGATCTCGGAGGTCAAGCCGGCGCATCGCGGCGCGGCGATCCTTGTCTTGATCGGCCTGTCGTGGTTGGCCCTGATCGGGTTCGCGGTGATCCCCGCGCCTTGGAACGTCGCGGCCTTGTTCCTGAACGGCCTGCCGCTGGGGATGATCTGGGGGCTGGTGTTCGGCTTCATGGAGGGACGGCGCACGTCCGAGGTGCTGGGCGCGATCCTTTGCGCGAGCTTCATTCTGTCATCCGGCGTGGTGAAGTCGGTGGGCAAATGGCTGATGGTCGACGCCCACGTCTCTCCGTTCTGGATGCCAACGGCCACCGGCGCGATCTTCATGCCGCTGCTGGCGGTCTCGGTCTGGGCCTTGATGCAGCTTCCGCCGCCGAACGCCGCCGACGAGGCGGCGCGTGTTCGACGCGAACCCATGGACAGCGGGCAGCGAAAGGCCTTCGTGGCCGCCTATGGCCCCGGGATCGCGCTGTTGGTGCTATCCTATGTCCTACTGACGGCGCTGCGCGATTTCCGGGACAACTTCGCCGCCGAGCTGTGGACCGGCTTAGGCTTTGGCAAGGAGTCGGCGGTCTTCACCGCCAGCGAGCTGCCCGTGGCGGTTCTGTCGCTGGGCGTGATGGCCGCGGTCATGGTGGTGCGCGACAATCTTCGCGCTCTGCTGGTTATGCACGGGGTGATCCTGGCGGGCTTTTTGACGCTGGGACTGTCCACCCTGGCGTTCCAGGCCCACCTCCTGGCGCCGCTGCCGTGGATGATCCTGACCGGCGCGGGGCTCTACATGGCCTATACGCCGTTCAACGCCATGCTTTTCGACCGGATGATCGCGTTCAGCGGCCGGGTCGGCACGGCGGGGTTCCTGATCTATGTCGCCGACGCGTCCGGCTATCTTGGCAGCGTGACCCTGCTGGTCTGGCGGAACTTCGCCATGGTGGCGATGGACTGGCTGAATTTCTTCGTCCTCAGCGCCTATGCGACCAGCACTCTGGGCGCCGCCTGCACCGTTCTGGCCGGCGCCTATTTCCTCAAGCGTAGTCCGACGCTGACGACTTCGCGCTCGTCCGAACCCGTCGCTAGCGCCTCCGGGTTGTAAGGGCGTCAAGCTCGCTTTCGTAGTGGGAGCGACCGGCGATCTCGCCATGATGTCGCGAGGTCGCCTTTAGACCCTGTCTGGTACGCGCAGGGGCAAGTTTTGTGACCACGCGGCCGCATTTACGGCCATCGGCGGCCCAACATCCGGGCTGGCGCGACATTTTCAGTGAAATGTCAGAGGCCGCGCCTCGTCGCCGGCCGTCATCGGCGGATGATGACTTCGAGGCGTCGACCTGGGGATAACCGCCGCAGGCGGTGGGCGCGACGGCCTCGAACGAGGACCGCATGTCGAATTACCGGCTACTGCTGGCGGGCTGTTCCGCTCTTGTCCTTCTGGCGCACACGCACGCGGCGCTGGCGGACGAAACTCCCACGCCGACCGACACCGTCGATGAGGTGGTGGTCAAGGCGCGCGACAAGGCTGGCCTGCTGGAGAAGCAGCCCAGCAACACCGTTTTTGGTATCGACAAGCCGCTGCTGGAGACGCCGCGCTCGGCCAGTTTCGTCAGCGACGTGACGCTGCAACGCTATGGCATCGAGACCATCGACGGCCTGACCGCCGTGTCGCCCGGGACCTACACCGCCAGCTTCTACGGCGTGCCCGGCGCGCTGAACATTCGCGGCACCCTGGCCGAGAACTACTTCCGCGGCTTCAAGCGCATCGAGAACCGCGGCACCTATTCGACCCCGATCGGCGCGGCCGATCAGATCCAGGTCGTGCGCGGTCCGCCCACGCCGATCTATGGCTCGGGCAAGGTGGGCGGGATGCTCAACTTCATCCCGAAATCGGGCAAGAACGAGGGCGGCTACCTGACCGAACCGACCGGCGAGGTCACCCTGACCTACGGCGCGTACAACAAGAAGAACGCGACGGCTCAAATCGGCCTGCCGGCTAACTTTGGCTCGGTGGTCGGGGGCATCCACGCCTATGGCGAGGTCGAGGACAGCCACAGCTACTACAAGGGCATCTATCCGCGTCGCCAGACCGGCGAGGTCTCGGCCGACTTCGATCTGGGCAAGGGTTGGAGCACCGCCTTCGGCGGGATGATCTACCATTCGAACGGCGACGTTCAGACGCCCGGCTGGAACCGGCTGACCCAGGACCTGATCAACCACCAGACCTATATCACCGGCCGCGACACCTCGCTGAAGGACGCCGACGGCAACGGGCGTCTGACGCCGAACGAGATCGGCTATTATCCCTACGCCAGCGCGATGTATCTGGCCTATTACGGCTATCCGACCACGGACGCGCTTCACACGCTGGACACCGGCGTCGGCACGACCAAGCTCAGCCCGCGCACGGTCTATATCAGCGGCGCGGACTTCTCGAAGACCCGCACCAATACGCTCTACTACGACCTGGCCAAGGAACTGACGCCGGGCAGCACCCTGAAGCTGCAGCTGTTCTATGACGACCAGGAGAACAAGCGCTTTGTGTCCTACGGCTATCCGGCCTGGTTCGACAGCTCGGTCTGGGAAGCGCGTCTGACCTACAACTTCGCCTATGACATCGGCGCCGTCACGTCGAAGTCGTTCGTCGGCGTGTCCTATCGCGACTTCAGCGGGCGTCGCCGCGAAAGCTACAACAGCGGCCTGATCGCGCTGGACCGCCGCGACATCGCCTACGGCGCCACCCCCACCGACATCATCGGCAGCCCGTTCAACCCCGGCGACGGCGTGAAGTGGGAGAACGACAACCGCTCCAAGTGGCGGCAGGAAGGCGTTTTCTTCACCACCGACATCATGCTGGGCCAGCGCCTGAACCTGATGCTGGGCGGCCGCTACGACGACTATGACGTCAAGTCCAACGACACCGGCTTCCTGTCCTACACGGTCGCCGGACAGCAGAAGGCCAGCAAGGGAAAGGGGACCTACACGGCGAGCCTGACCTACAAGACGCCGGCCGGGATCATGCCCTACATCAGTTACGCCAAGTCCTCGGCGCTGGAAATGAGCCAGGCGGGCGATATCGCGCCAGGCCTGGTGGCCACCGACGCTTGGCTGTCGAATAGCAACCTGGCCGAGGCCGGGGTGAAGTTCCAGCTTCTGAAGGGCACGCTGGTCGGGTCGCTGGCCGGCTACCGCCAGAACCGCACCCAGCTGGTCAACGGTCCGCCGATCTCGGTGCAGGGCACGCGGGCCAAGGGCGTGGAGCTGGAAGTGCGCTGGCTGGCCAGCGAGCATGTCAGCTTCACCTTCTCGGGCAATACCCAGCACACCACGGTCAAGGGGCCGGACACCTCGTTCCAGTACATCCCGGCCTATACCGCCGGCGTCGCGGGCCCGCAGGCCTACGGCGGAACCTATGTGGTCTGGAATTTCAACAGCCTGCCGGGCCGCGCGGGCGACTACGACTACACCTTGATCCCGAAATCGGTCGTCAGTCTCTATGGGGCCTATACCAGCAGCGACTACGACTGGGGCAAGGTCGGCGGCACGCTGGGCGTCACCCATGTGACCAAGACCTCGGGCACCGTCCAGAACGCGGTCACCTATCCGGCCTATGCGGTCGTCAACGGCAGCCTCTACTACGAGCATGGCCCGTACACGGCCACGTTCAACGTCGATAACCTGTTCAACAAGCTCTATTTCACGCCCGACGCCGACAGCTACGCCAATCTCGGCGCGCTGCCCAGCAAGGGGCGCGAGTGGCGCCTGACCCTGGCCCGGAAGTTCTAGTTCCCGCGCGGCGCGTCCCGCGAGGGGCGCGCCGCGAGCTTACACGGAAGGCTCGATGCGATGTCGAACGCTCAATGGCGATCCTGGATCATCCTGGGGGCGCTTTCGCTTCTTCTGTTCTTGATCACCGCCTCGACCTTCTCGTCCCTGGGCGTGGTGTTGCCGGCCATGATCAAGGAGCTGAAGTGGAATTTCGCCTCGGCCTTCCTTGGGTTCACCTTGCTGGGCGCGTTTTGCGGGGGCTCGTCGTGGCTGCCGGCCATGCTGATCCGGCGGATCGGCGTGCGCGCCACCATCCTGATCGGATCGGCGGTGATGGTCGCCGGTTTCGGCTGTCTGACCCTCGCCCACGGCTTGCCGGTTTATCTGGCGGGCACGGCGCTGCTGGGCGTCGGCTACCAGATGATGGCTCTGATCCCGGCCACACACCTGCTGTCGATGTTGTTCAAGAAGCGGGCTCTGCCATTTGGGATCTATTTCACCACCGGCTCGCTGGGCGGGGTCGTCGGACCGTGGATGGCCCTGGTCGGGCTCGACCTGGCCCATGGGGGCTGGCGGCCCTATTGGGCTTGGCAAGCCGTCGCCTCGGCGGTGGTCGGCGTCCTCTCGGCCGCCTTGGTCGGCGGCGAGGCTTGGCTGAAGAGCGCCGCCGTCGAGACCGATAAGGCCGTGGCCGAGGAGGCAGCGACCCAACCGGCCAACGCCCGCGTCTATCGCACCACGGTCGACTGGACCGTCGCGGAGGCGCTGCGGACGCCGCAGTTCTATGTGATCCTCTCGGCCTACTTCGCCCATCTGCTGGGCGGGGTCACGGCCGTCAGCCTGGCGCCCAGCCATTTTAGCGAACTGGGCGTCGCCTCGACGGTGGCCGTGGCCGTGCTGAGTCTGGAATCTCTGATGCAGGTGGCGGCCCGGATGAGCGGCGGCCTGCTGGCGGATCGGATCGATCCGCGCTGGCTTCTGGCCGGCGCCCAAGGAATGATGGCCGTCGGATTGGTGGCCTTGGCCGGCGCGACGACCTGGCCGCTGATGATGGTCTTCGCCCTCGGCGTCGGAGTCGGCTTTGGCATGACCGTGCTGGCCGTCAGCATCTTGCTGCTGAACTACTATGGTCGGAAGAATAACCTCGAACTGTTCTCGATGGTTTGCATGGTGGGCGCCGTTTCGGCCCTGGGACCCGTGATCGGCGGCTTCATGCGCGATCGTCTGGGCGGCTTCGCGCCGACCTTCCAGGTCTTCGCGGCCGTCATCGGCGTTATCTTCGTGGCCGCGCTGTTCATGCGTCCGCCGCGCAAGAGCATAGAGGAAGACGTCATCGCCCCGGCGCCCGCGCCGTCGCCCATCCTGCTGCGCGACGCGGCCTGATTCAAAAGGACACAGAGAGAAGCCATGTTCCACCGTCCTTCCCAGCACAAGGATTTCGGGGTCTTCCTGCCGGTCGCCAATGGCGGTTGGATCATCTCGAAGACCACGCCGACGCTCGATGGCCTCTATGCGCAAAATCGCGCGGCGGCCGTGAAGGCCGACGAGGTCGGCATGGATTTCGTGATGTCGATGGGCAAGTTCCGCGGCTTCGGCGGCGAGACCGACCACTGGGGCACGGCGCTCGAGTCCGTCACCATGATGGCCGGCATCGCCGAGGCCACCAAGAACGTGAAGATCTGGGCGACCATCCATCCGTTGCTTCAGAACCCGGCCGTGGCGGCCAAGATGATCGCCACCCTCGACCACATCAGCGGCGGTCGCGCCGGGCTCAACATCGTGGCCGGCGCCTATAAGGGCGAGTTCGACCAGATGGGCGCGTGGGACGACAGCCTGACCCATGACGACCGCTACGCCCTGACCGAGGAATGGACCACGATCGTCAAGCGGCTGTGGTCCGAGGACAGCGTCGACTTCGCCGGCAAGTACTTCACGATGAAAGACTGCCAGTCCAAGCCCAAGCCGCTGTCCAAGCCCCGCCCGGACCTGGTCTGCGCCGGCATGAGCGACCGGGGCTTCCAGTTCTCGGTGCGCGAGGCCGACGTCTGCTTCATCGGCGGCCGCACGCCCGACGAGCGTCGCGACGCTTCGCTGCGGGCCAAGAAGACCGCCGAGGCGATGGGCAAGACGATCAAGACTTTCGCCATGTGCACGGTTGTTCATGGCGACACCGACGCGGACGCCGAGGCCAAGGTCGAGCACTACAAGAGCGGCGCCGACATGGGCGCCATCCTGGCCATGCTCGAAAGCTGGGGCGTGCCGGCCGAGAAGCTGTCGAGCGTGGCGGCGGCTCAAGGCGCGTTCATGACCCAGACCGTGGTGGGCGCGCCGAAGACCTGCGCGGCGCAGATCGAGGAATTCCTGCGCTACTGCGAGCTGGACGGCCTGATGATGATCTTCCCCGACTATGTGGAAGGGCTGACCATGTTCGGGGCCGAGATCCTGCCGGGCCTGCGGGCGGTGTTCTCGTGAACGCCGTGACGACCAGCGCGAACCTCGCCGACAGCTTGGCGACCTGGATCGCCCCGTCGCGAACGGCTGTCCTGGTGATCGACATCCAGGTCGACTTCGCCTCGCCGGACGGCGCGCTGGGCGCCTATGTCGACATGACAGCGGTGCGGCCCGCCGTGGCCGCCGCTGAACGGTTGGTCGAGACCGCGCGAGGGGCCGGCGTTCCGGTGGTCTTCGTCGGTCTCTTCACCACGCCGGAAGCGGACTCGCCGAGCTGGAAGGAACGCCTGCGTCGCCGAGGCGGCAATGCCGAAGACGAGAGCGCTCTTTGCCGCGAGGGCGAGGTCGGCTCGGATTTCTACGGCCCCAAGCCCTTGCCGGGCGAGGCCGTGGTGAAAAAGACCCGCTACAGCGGCTTCCTGGGCACCGACCTCGACGCGCGGCTCAAGGCCCTGGGCGTGGACACCCTGGTGGTGGCCGGCCTGACCACCGAGTGCTGCGTCGACAGCACCGTGCGCGACGCCTTCAACCTCGACTACCACGTGTTCGTCGCCGCCGACGCCTGCGCCGCTTACGAGGCCGACATCCACGCTGCGTCGCTGAAGGTGATGGACCTGAACAGCGCGATCCTGACCGACACCGCTCAGGTCGCCGCCGCCTGGAGCGTCTGACCCATGGCCGATGGCTTTCCGAACCTGGGCGCCAGCGCGCCTTACAAGGTCACCGACGCCGACCGCGCGGCCATCGCCGCCGCCATCGACGAGACCGAGATCGTCGAGCTGGCCCTGACGCTGGGCAATATTCCCGCGCCCTCCGGCAAGGAGCTGGAAGTGGCGACCTATGTCCACGACTGGATGACGCGCGAGGGCTTCTCGCCGCGCAGGGTCGGGGCCACGCCCGAGCGGCCCAACATCATCGGGACGTATGGCGGCAAGGGCGTCGGCAAGAACCTGCTGTTCACGGCGCACCTCGACACCGAGGCCCCGACCTGGAACCCCGACCTCGACGCCTACAAGTACGCGCCCGAGACCCTGGCCAATCCGGAGTGGGAAAAGTGCTGGCTGGAGGACGGCAAGCTCTATGGCTACCCGATCGCCAATGATCGCGGCCCGATGAGCTGCTTCCTGATCGCCGCCAAGGCGCTGAAAAAGGCTGGCTATGACCTGGCCGGCAAGATGTACCTGACCGCCTGTCCCGGCGAGATCGGCCCCGAGCCGATCGAGGAGCACCGGGGCGTGGCCTATATGGGCAAGGACATCGGGGCCCACTACCTGTTCCATCACGGCGGCGTCGCGCCCGACTACGCCATCGCCGCCGAGGGCTGCGACTTCGGGCTGACCTGGGTGGGGTGCGGCTACGCCGTGTTCCGGTTCCAGGTGTGGGGCGAGGGGGTGTTCACCCCGCTACTGGAGCATCCGGCGACCGCCGCTCAGCATCCCAATCCGATCTACAAGCTCGGTAAGCTGACCGAGGCCATCCACGCCTGGAGCGGTGAGTACGAGAAGAAGAGCCGTTACGACAGCCCCGGCGGCGTCGCCCAGCCCAAGTCGCAGATCGCCTCGGTGCGCGGCGGCATTCCGTTCGCCTTTGGAGCGGGGACCGAGCTGGTCAACCTCTATCTGGAGGTGGGACTGACGCCCAAGCAGCGGGTCGCCGAGGTTCAGCATTCCCTGGAGGCCATGGTGCGCGAGGTCGGCCTGGGCCGGATCGACATCGAGCCGGTCGTTGTACGCCACGGCTTCGAGGCCGACGCGGCCGAGGTGGCCCCGCTGGTCGGCGCCGTCGATGTCGCCACCCAGCTGGGGCTCGGCCATCCGGTCGCTCTGGCCAATCCGGTCTATTCCAGCATGTGGCGAGACCACAACGTCTTCAACATGCATCGGATTCCGGCCATCACCACCGGCTTCCGCCGCTGGCGGCCGACGCCGAAGGACCTGGTCGACAGCGCCCTGATCTACGCCCTGACGGCCCTGGCGATCTGCGGTCGCGCCGAAGAGGGTGAAGCCGGCCGCCGTCCGGCTTCGGCGGTCTATCCCGACAATCCGTTCGGAAACGCCGAATGAGCGCCGTGTCTCGAGTCCAAAGCCCCGAGCCGGCGGACTTCCGCAAGGCGATGGGCAGTTTCGCCGCCGGCGTGACGGTGGTGACCGGCTGTCACGAGGGCCGCCTGGTCGGAACCACGGTCAGCGCTTTCAGCTCGGTGTCGATGGACCCGCCGCTGGTCATGGTCTGCCTCAAGCGCGACAGTCGCACCCTGGCGGCGCTTAGCCAGACCAAGGCGTTCTGCGTCAACATCTTGGCCCAGGAGCAGGGCGACTTGGCCTACCGCTTCGCCAAGAGCGGCGCCGACGACCGTTTCGCTCTGACCGCCGTCGAGGCGAGCGCCAGCGGCGCGCCGTTGCTGGCTGGCTGCGTGGCGGCGATCGAGTGCGACCTGCACGCCGCCCACGACGGCGGCGATCACGAAATCCTGGTCGGACGCGTCCTGCGCGTCGTGACCGATGAAACCAAGACGCCGCTGGTCTATGTGCGCGGCGCTTTCTTGAACGCTTAGGGAGGTGGCCGCGCATGGCCTATGACGTGCTCGACGTGAAGCCCATGACCCGCCGGATCGGCGCGGAGATCTTCGGCGTCGACCTGGGCAAGCCGCTCTCGAACCGCCAGTTCGAGGAAATCCATCAGGCCCTGACCCAGCACCAGGTGATCTTCTTTCGCGACCAGCACATGTCGCATGAGGCGCACAAGGATTTAGGCCGCAAGTTCGGGAACTTGGCCATACATTCTGGCGTGCCCGGACTGCCGGATCATCCGGAGATCGTGGCCATCCACGCCGACGCCAATTCCAAGTTCGTGGCGGGCGAGAACTGGCATTCGGACCTGACCTGCGATCCCGAGCCGCCTCTGGGCAGCATCCTTTACATGAAGGTCCTGCCGGAAGACGGCGGCGACACCTGCTTCGCCAGCATGTACTGGGCCTACGACACCCTGTCGGACCGGATGAAGGCCTATCTGGAGGGGCTGAACGCCGTTCACGACGCCAACCCGGTCTACAATGCGATCTTCCCTGACATCGACCGGAAGTACAATTGCTCGTCCCACCCGATCGTCCGCACCCACCCGGTCAGCGGTCGCAAGAGCCTGTTCGTCAATCCGTCCTACACGACCCACATCGAAGGCGTGTCCAAGGCCGAGAGCAACGCGATCTTGAACTATCTGTACCAGCACGCCAGCAATCCGGATTTCCAGGTGCGTTTCCGCTGGAAGGAAAATTCGGTGGCCTTCTGGGACAATCGCTGCACCTGGCATCAGGCGATCTGGGACTATTTCCCCGACACGCGCACCGGCTACCGGGTGACCATCGCGGGCGACAAGCCCTTCTAGTCATGGGCGCCCCGCGCGTCCGGGGGACCCAGGCGCGCGGCGGCTGGTTATTCTCGGGTGTAGTCCGTCGGGATCTGGGGATCCGGGCCGGCCTTGCCCCACAGCACGATTTCGTTGCCCCACGGGTCGCGGAAGGCGTGGTTGTAGCCGTTGAATTCCTTCCAGTAGTGGTTCTTCCACAGCAAGGTCGCGCCCAGCGCCTCGGCGGTTCCGAGGATGCAGTCGGCGCTGTCGTCGTCGCTGATCAGAACCCAAATGCGCGGCTTGCGCCCCTCGGTGCTCAGCCCGCGAGGCTCGACGCCTTCCGATTCGGGGTGCGGGCGGGCGTTGGCGGCCTTGAAGATGCCGAGGTGCAGGTTGCCGATCTCGCTGTCGGTCCCGTCGGGCTTCTTGAAGAAGCCGCCGGGCACCATGCGGTGGTAGACGCCCTCGGGGCGAGCGTCGTTCTCCCAGCCGAACACCTGGGCGTAGAACGCGCCGGCGGCGGAAGGATCATCTGAAGCCAGGTCCACGAAGATCAGGGTATTGGGCTTTGTCACGGGAAAAGCTCGCGTTTCAGGTCAAGTCTTGAAGCTGATCGAGAGACTCAGGGCCTTCCAGGCCTCGATGTCGGCGGCCAGGGTTTCGGCGGCGTGGCGGGCGTACTTCAGAGCGTCCTCGCCCAGCAGCAGGTGCATCGGCGGATCCTCGACATCGGCGATGGCCAGGATGGCCTGGGCGGCCTTGGCGGGATCGCCAGGCTCCTGGCCGGCGTGCTCGGCCATGATCCGCTCGGCGTCTCGCGCTAGGCCGTCATAGTCGGCGAACTTCCGGGCCACGAGGGTCTTGGAACTTGAGGCGAAGTCGGTGCGCAGGCCGCCCGGCGCGACATTGACGACCTTGATGCCGAGCTCGGCCACTTCCTGGGCGAGCGTTTGGGTCAGGCCCTCCAAGGCCCACTTGCTGGCGCAGTAGACGCCCGTGCCGGCCCAGACCGCCAGGCCCGAGACCGAGGTGATATTGATGATCCGGCCGGCGCGACGCGCGCGCATGGCCGGCAAGGCCGCCTTCAGCACCGCCAGAGGGCCGATGACATTGGTCTCGAACTGGGCCCGGACCTCCTCAAGCGAGGCCTCCTCGACCGCGCCGACAAGGCCGTAGCCGGCGTTGTTGACCAGGACGTCGATCCATCCGGTCACTGTTTCGGCCTTGGCCACGGCGCTCTTCACGGCGGCTTCGTCGGTGACGTCGAGGATCAGGGCGCGCCCGCCGCGGGCCTCGAACGCGGCCGCCGCGTCGGGCTTGCGAACCGTTCCCACGACGATGTCGCCCCGGTCGAGGGCCGCCAGGGCGATCTCTCGCCCAAGGCCGCCCGAAACGCCGGTGATGAACCAGGTCTTGGCCATCAGTACGGCTTGTCGCCCTTGACCCACAGCCGATGCATGGTCCGGAAGTACTTGGTGTCGTCGTAGAGCGTGCCGGTATGCAGGGTGCAGCGGTTGTCCCACATCAAGAGGTCGCCGACCCGCCACTTGTGGCGATAGACGAACTGGTCCTGCGTCATGAACTCGACCAACTCGTCCAGCAGCGCCAGACCCGCCGGGCCGGGCATGCCGATCACCTCGGTGACGGTGCCGGTCGAGGGCCATAGCGCCTTGCGGCCATCGGCCGGATGCGTGCGGATCAGCGGGTGTTCGACGTCGGGATTGGCCGCCTCCATCTCCGGCGACAGGGTCTGCTGTTCGCCGAACGTCCGTGTGGCCATGAAATGCTTGTAGCTGTGATGCAGCTTCAGCCCCTCCAGCAGGGCCTGCCGGTCGGCGGGCAGAGCGTTCCAGGCGGCGCAACCGTCGGCCAGCAGCGTGTCAGAGCCTTCCTCCGGCACTTCGACCGCGTAGAGCATGGTCAGCATCACCGGTTCGGGTTTGTAGCTGTAGTCGGTGTGCCAGCCGACGCCATCGTTGTGCGCGCCGATCGGCTTGCCGTCGACCACACGGTTCGAGAGGATGAAGATCTTCGGGTATCCCTCGAGCGTAAAACGCGTTTGTGTGTGATCTTCTGCCTCGCCGAAGCGGCCGATGAAGCGCATCAGGTCGTCAGGCGTCATCTTCTGGTCGCGCAGGGCGATCGCGCCGTGGCGATGAAAGGTGTCGACCACCTGATCTAGCGCCGCGTCGGAGGCGGTCGCCAAATCAAGCCCCGTGATCTCGGCGCCGAAGCCGGCCTTCAGATCCTTGATGGCGATGTCGGCGGTCGGCGTCATGGCGTCCTCGAAGATGCGATCGTTCACGGAGCCTAGGCTCGCCAACCGGATCAGTCTTGCCCAAACGCGCACGAAAGCTTTCTCGTCGCCCTGGCGGATGATTGGGCCTTGGGCGCCGAAGGCGGACTTGCGGCGCCCAGCGCTCACGGATGCGGCGATCGGCGCGCGGGGGCGTTTGACGACCAACTCTTCGTGCGCGTTGAGGCAAGACCCGCTCATGGTCCGGTCCTAGCGTCAGGGTCGACTTCGACTTTCAGAGCGCCTCACGATGAACCCGCGCCCGAGCTTTCTCAGCGACGCCTTTTTCGACGGCCTTTCACGGTCGATGCTGGGCGTCGAGGCCGCCGAGACCTTGCCGCCGGCCTGCTACACCGACGCCGACTTCTACGAGTTCGAGAAGGAGGCGCTGTTCAATCATGAATGGCTGTGCGTCGGGCGCGTGGACTGGGTCAAGGAGCCAGGCGACTTCTTCACGACGCGCATCATCGGCGAACCGATCATCGTCACGCGCAATCGCGACAACGAGATCAAGGCGATGTCGGCCGTATGTCAGCATCGCGCCATGCTGGTGGCCGAGGGACGGGGCAACACGCGCGGCTTCGTCTGTCCCTATCACCACTGGGTCTACTCGCTGAACGGCGATCTGGTGAATGCCCCGGCGATGGAGCGGACCTGCGACTTCGACAAGAAGGCGGTGAAGCTGCCGACCTTCAAGGTCGAGATCTGGCTGGGCTTCATCTTCATCAATTTCGACGCCGAGGCTCCGCCGCTGGCCTCGCGTCTGGAGGCGGTGGAGGCCGCCATCGCCAATTACGACCTGACGAACGCCGAGGGCCTTTCGCCGCCGATGACCGGTCAGTTCGCCTGGAACTGGAAGGTGATGTTCGAGAACAACAACGACGGCTATCACGCCAGCAAGCTGCACCGGGGGCCGCTGCACGACTTCATTCCCAGCGAGTTGTGCAGCTTCCCCGAGGCCGGAGCGGGCGACGCCGGTTTCCTGCGCTTCAATGGCACGCTGCACGCCGATGTCAGCTTCAACCCGACCCAGAAGGCCGTGCTGCCCATCTTTCCGAAGCTGAGCGAGACCGATCGCAACCGCGCGACCTTCGCCAATATCCCGCCGACGCTGTCGCTGGTGATGACCAGCGACATGGTCATCTATCTGATCCTGCGGCCGACGGGCCCCGAGACCATGGAACAGGACACCGGCCTTCTGGTGGCGCCAGGCGCGACCGAGACGCCCGGCTTCGAGGAGCGCCTCGAGATGATCATGACCTCGGCGGGCAAGATCATCGCCCAGGACATGCATGTCGACGAACTGGTTCAGCAGGGCCTGCGCTCGCGGTTCGCCATTCGGGGCCGCTATTCCTGGCAGGAGGGGGCGCAGGTGCAGTTCAACCGCTGGCTGACGCCGCGTTACCAACGGGCCTGGACGGCCCTGAAGGCCGCCGGTGCCCCGGCGCCCGCCAACGAGGAGGCCGCCGCGTGAGCCGCCTGCCGGTCATCTTCTTCGGTCACGGCAGCCCGATGATCGCGCTGGAGTCCAACGACACCACAAGGACCTGGAAGGCCATCGGCGACGCCGTTGGTAAGCCCAAGGCGATCCTCTGCGTTTCGGCGCACTGGCTGACGCGCGGCATAGCGGTGACGGCCATGACCAAGCCGCGCACCATCCATGATTTCGGAGCATCCTTTCCCAAGGCCCTGTTCGACCAGCAATATCCCGCGCCGGGTTCACCCGAGCTGGCGGCGCGGGTTCGCGAGATCCTCGCGCCGACGCCGGTGGCGCTGGACGAGAGCGGCTGGGGCTTGGACCACGGGACATGGTCAGTGCTGGGCAAGGCCTTTCCCGCCGCCGACGTGCCGGTGGTGCAGCTCGGCATGGACGCGACGAAGCCGCCGGCCTGGCACTTCGAGATCGGCCAGCGCCTGGCGCCGCTCAGAGACGAAGGCGTGCTGATCGTCGGCACCGGCAATATCGTCCATAACCTACCGGCCATGGACTGGGGCGACCGCCACTGCCGGCCCTACGACTGGTCCCAGCGGTTCAACGACTACATCAAGACCGCCATCGTCGAGGACGCGCCCGAGCGGGCGGTGGATTTCGAGAGCCAGGGCCAGGACGCCCAGCGCTCGGTTCCGACGCCCGACCATTACTGGCCGCTGCTTTACGTGCTGGGCGCGCGCCAGCCCGGCGACCGCGTCGCCTTCGCCCCAGATCACATCGAGCACGGCTCCTTGAGCATGACGACGGTCACGCTCACGCCTCAAGCCGCCTGATCGGAGACTTCGATGTCCTTTATCTGCGAACCCGGCCAGACCCGCCCCGACGTCGTTCCTGGCGCGCTGCACCATCTGAAAGCCACGCCTCAGACCGTGCACTGGGGCTATTTCGACCCGGCGACCCCGCCTTCGCTGCGCATCAAGAGCGGCGACCTCGTCCAGGCCGAGGCCATTACCCACCATGCCGGCGACGCGCCGGAACTGATGATGGACGAAGGCGTCACCCGGATCTTCAAGGAGATTCCCGAGGACGATCGCAACCCCGGCGTCCACATCATGACAGGGCCGATCTACGTGGAAGGCGCGAAGCCGGGCGACGTGCTGGAAGTGCGCTATCTGCGCATGGTCCCGCGCAACAATTACGGCTCCAACCTCGCGGCCAACTGGGGTCACCTCTACAAGGATTTCGACGAGAAGGAGCGGGTGACGATCTACGAGCTGGACCCGAACACCAACACCGCCAGCGCCCTCTATGCCTACGATTTCGAAGGCAAGTATTTGATCCCAGGCACGATCACCCACTGCCCCGCGTGCGATCGCCAGCCGGCCCTGAAGGGCGTTCGCGTGCCCGCTCGTCCGCACCTGGGCACCGCCGGCGTCGCGCCCGCGGTCGACGGTCGCGTCAGCACCATCCCGCCCGGCGAGCATGGCGGCAATATCGACAACTGGCGCATCGGGGCCGGGGCGACGATGTACTACACCGTTCAGGTCGAGGGCGGCCTGTTCTCGATTGGCGACCCCCATGTCAGCCAGGGCGATGGCGAGATCTCGGGCACCGCCATCGAAAGCTCGCTGAACGTCCTGATGCAGATCGTTCTACGCAAGGACATCCAGACGCCGGGCCCGCTGCTGGAGACGCCCAAATGGTGGATCGTCCACGGCTTCAACGAGGATCTTGACCTGGCTATGCGCGACGCCTCGACCAAGATGCTGAGCCTGCTCAGCGACCAGGTCGGGCTGTCGCGGAACGACGCCTATTCGCTGATGAGCGTGGCGGCCGACTTCGGCGTCACCCAGGTGGTCGACGGCACTCAAGGCTGCCACGTGCGGGTGCCGCGCGACATCTTCCCCAAGATGCGGGACTAGGCGCATGAAGGCCTGGTCGTTCAGCACCGAAAGCCACCCCCGTGCCGAGCGGGCGGAAGCCTGGCGCGAGGCCATGGGGCGGCTGGGCCTTCCGATCGAAGGCCTTTCGGACGGCGAGCCGGCGGCGGCCTCGGTGGTTTGCCTGACCTCGCCGCTGGGGATCGAATTCGCCTTGGTCGAGGCTGGCGCCCAGACGATCTCGGGGCGCCTCTCGGGGCAGCCGGCGGCGGTCTGGCTGGCGGTGCTGCTTCACGGCGAGGCGACCCTGGTCACCGAGGACCTGGCCGCCAGCATATCGCCGGGCGACATCGCCTTTGGCCCGACCGGACACGCCGCGGCCCTCCGCCTTGAGACACGCTCGCGCCTGCTGTTCGTGCGCGCGCCGCGCGTGGCGCTGGATCACCGCTTGATCAAGCCGTTCAATTTGCGTGTGGGTTGGCTCGAGGGCTCCCAGGGCGTGCCGCGCATTCTGTCCGACCTGTTGCGGGCGACGGCGGAGGAGCTGGAGAACCTTTCGGTCGATCAGCTGCGGCCGGTCGACCTGGCCCTGACCGAGTTCCTGGCGCAGTGCCTGCTAGAGCGGGGCGCGGCCAGCGCGGACGCCGCCGACGCCTCGACGCCGACGGCGCACCTGCAGCGGCTGTGCCAGACCATCGAGACCTTGTTGCCCGACCCGGACCTTTCCCTGCGCCGCGTCGCGGACGAGGAGGGCGTCTCGCCGCGTTACGTGCAGAAGCTGTTCGCCTCGGCCAACGAGACGTTCAGCCATTATCTGCGCTCGCGTCGCCTGGATCGCTGCCGCATCGACCTGGCCAGTCCGCAACACGCGCGGCTGTCGATCTCGGAGATCTGCTTCCGCTGGGGCTTCAACGGTTCGGCCCATTTCAGCCGGGCCTTCCGCGAGCAGTATGGCCAGTCGCCGAGGGAGTTTCGGCAGGGACGAGAAATCCCCCGCGCCAGCGACGGCGCGCCTCGGCTTCCGCCTGAAATCTATTCGAACGTCCTCTAACACTCGCGGCGCGCGAGCAAGGCCGATCTCGGCTATGAGAGGACATGGATCTTCACGGACTGGTGTTTGGATGGCGGACGGCGATCTTGACCGTGGCGGCGGCCGTCGTCACGCCGATCGCGCTGGGGCTGTCGACCCAGTTGGCGAACAGGGCGGCCAACCGCCTTCTGGGTCTTTTGCTGCTGGTGTTGGTCGGCGTTTTCGCGCCCTGGCTGATCGGCTTCGCCGGCTTCTATGACCGATGGCGCTTCTTGACCTTCTTGCCCGTGGCGGTCCCGCTGTGGGGCCCGCCGTTGTTCTGGCTATACGTCCGCGCCCTGGTCCGTGGCCGACTCGGCGCCGATTACCGCCGACATCTGCTGCCGGGCATCGTGCAGTGGGCATGGCTGTGGGGCGGCTTTGTCCTGCCGCTCGACATGAAGCTCCGCTGGGCGGATCTGTCCGGTCCGGCCGCCGGTCTTGTCTTCTCGCTGGCCCTGATCGTCAGCTTCCTGGGCTATGGGGTCGCCAGTTGGCGGCAGCTCGAGACCTACAGGCGCGCCCTAGTCATGACCCGCAGCGATGATAGCCGCTACGCCGCGCGTTGGGTGACGCGCGCTCTGGCGGCGGGCGGTGTTCTGGCGGCCGTCTGGACCGTCTACGCGATCTGGGACCTCGTCCGCCCACTGGGCTACAAGGGGTTGATGGGTCTCTACGCGGCCCTGGCCGCGATCACGGTTTATCTCGCGATTGAAGGATGGCGCCACGCGTCGCTGGTCTTCCCAACTCTCGGTGAACTGGCGCTGGAGACGCCCAGTCAGGAGCGCGACTGGAAGGCTTGGGGCGAGTCCTGGCTGGAGAAGATCCGCGCCGAGGGACTGCACCGCCAGCCCGACCTGTCGCTGCATCGCGCCGCCAGGCTGCTGGGCACCAACGCGGGTTATGTCTCGCGGGCGTTCAATCAGGGTTTGGGATTGAACTTCTCCCGGGCGATCAATCGGCTGCGTTGCGAGGAGGTCGCCGCGCGCATCGCCGACGCGCCGAGGGGCGCGATCCTGGATTTGGCGCTGGAGGCCGGGTTCAGCTCGAAGGCCAGCTTCAACCGCGCCTTCATGGATCGGTACGGCATGACGCCCCAGGCGATGCGGCGCGAGCGTCTCAAAGGCTGAATTTCCAGGCCGCTCATCGATTCTGAGACGCCTCGGCGCCGAACTCGCGGCAGCGTGCGCCGAGCAAGTCGGGAGCTCTTATGATGCTGGAAATCGATCGCCGCCGCCTGTTCGCCGGCCTGGCCGCCGCACCCTTCGTCGCGAGCGCGGCGTTCGCGAAAGATGGTTCGGGCGACTTCTCGCGCGAAGCGGTGGCCGAGGATGTCCGGCTTTTGCGGGACGCCTACGAAGCGCTGCATCCGGGCCTATTACGTTACAATGATCCGGCGTCCCTGACCGAGCGTTTCGACGGATTGGCGGCCAACGGTGGCCGCGATCTCGAAAGCTTCTATCTTGGTCTTTCAAGGCTACTGGCCAGCGTTCGATGCGGACATAGCTACGCCAACTTCTACAACCAGCGCGCCCCGGTGCGCGGCGCTCTGCTGGATCGCGCCGACCGACTGCCCCTGGAGTTCGTCTGGCTGAACGATCGCATGGTGGTCACCGCCGATCCCGAGGGACTGGGTCTCGCGCGGGGCGATCGGGTGATTGAGCTGAATGGCGAGCCGGTCGGCGCGGTGCTGGCCGCCTTGATGACGGTCGCCCGCGCGGACGGCGCCAACGATGGCAAGCGCCGTCAGCTGATGTCCGTCCAGGGACGCGACGCCTATGAAAGCTTCGACATATTCTATCCGCTCCTCTTCGGCTCACGGACGCGGCATAGGATGCTCGTCGAAGGCGCCGATGGTCGTCGACGCCAGCTCGTCGCGCCGGCGATCAGCCTGGAGCGGCGTCGCGACCAGCGGCCACCGCAGATCGACGCCGGCCACGATACGCCCGTCTGGATGATCCGGCGGGTGAGGGGCGCTGCGGTCCTGACCATGCCGGGCTGGGCGCTCTACGACAGTAAATGGGATTGGCTTGGATGGTTGGATCGCGAGATCGACGCCCTGATCGTCGACGAGGTTCCCCGCCTCGTGATCGACATTCGTGACAATGAAGGGGGCCTCGATTGCGGCGACGCCCTTTTGGCCCGGTTCACCGCGGCGCCTATCCGCAAGGACGATATGCGTCGGCTTACCCGCTATCGCAGGATCCCCGATGCGCTTAGGCCTTATCTAGACACTTGGGACCGAAGCTTCGACGATTGGGGTGATGACGCTCAGCCCTATGACGAGCGGTTTTTCACTCTCGCCCAGCGCGACGACGAGGGCGCGGTCATTATGCCGAAGGCGCCGCGTTATAGGGGCGAGGTGCGCGTGCTGATCGGACCGGAGAACAGCTCGGCGACCTTTCAGTTCGCCCGGCTGGTCCAACGAGAAGGCTTGGGCCGGCTGCTGGGCGAAACCACTGGGGCAATCTTCGCGGGATCAATGGCGGCGCCTTCTACTTCGTCAGGCTGCCGCGCACGGGAGTCGAGGTCGATCTGCCCCTGATCGGCAGTTTCCCGCGCACGCCACAGCCCGATGCGGGAATCGCGCCCGACCGGCTGATCCCGAGAACCGAGGCTGCGATCGCCGAGGGCGGGGACCCGGTCCTGGAAGCCGCCCTGGCCTAGATGGGCTGAAGCATGATCTCAACGCTCAACCAAGTGTTCTCTACGCCCGTCGGGCGCGACCAAAGCGCCAGATCAAGGCCGGCAGCAGGACTAGGCTGGCCAGGGTCGAGCTGACCAGGCCGCCCAGGATGACGATCGCCATCGGTCCTTGGATCTCGCGCCCGGCCTGGCCCGTCTGGACCGCCAGCGGCAGCACGCCCAGGGCGGTGACCAGGGCGGTCATCAGGATCGGCGTGACGCGCTCGCGGGTCGCGCGGATCAGGGTCGCCAGCGACCAGGTCTGTCCCTCGGCGGTGATCAGGTGATCCAGGTGCGAGACCAGCAGGATCGCGTTGCGGGCCGCCACCCCGAACAAGGTGACGAAGCCGACCAGCGAGCCCAGCGAGAGACTGGCGCCGGTCAGGGCCACGGCCACTACCCCGCCCACGAGGGCGAAGGGCGCGGCGGCGACGATCAGCGCCACGGCCCGGCCGTCGCCGAACGCGATCAGCAGCACCGCGACGATGGCGCCCAGGGCGATGGCGATATTGAAGGCCAGTTCCCGTTGCGCCGCCCGCGCGCCCGCGGCCGCGCCGCCATAGTCAAGATAGACGCCGGGGGGCAGGACGACCTGCTTGGCGATCGCCTTCTGGACCGCGTCGGTGACCTTCTGGGCGTCCTTGGGCGCCGGATTGGCGGTGACGACCTGACGCTGGCGTCCGCCTTCGTGCGAGACGCTGGTTCGACCCTCGGCGAGGGCGACCCGGGCGACCGATTTCAGCGGAACGACCATGCCCGAACTGGACCGCAGCAGCAGATCGCCGACGCTTTCGGGATCCTGGCGCAGCTCGGGCCGGGTGGTCACGGCGATGTCGATCGCCCGGGTCTCTTCGTAGATCTGAGCGGCGGTCGCGCCCTGATAGGCGGTCTGCACGGCTTGCAAGGCTTCTGCGGGCGTCAGGCCGTAGCGCGCCAGGGCGGGCAGGTCGAGATCGACGCGCACCACGGGCGTGCCGGGCGGGGTCTGGACCTTGACGTCGACCGCGCCCGGGACCTTTTCCATCACCGCCGCGATCTGGGCGGCCGTCCTGTCCAGGGTGTCGAGGTCGGCGCCGTAGACGCCCACGCTGAGCGCGGCCGTTTCACCGGTCAGAGACTCGCCGATGCGGTCGCCCAGGAAGGTCATCACCTCGCTGCGCAAGCCTGGATAGGCGTCGAGCGTTTCGTGGATGGCCTTCTGAATGCGGTCCTGGTCCTTGCCCGACAGGTGCGGCTTCAGTTCGACGTGGAACTCGCTGCGCTCGGGGCCGAAGGTGTCTTCGCCGCCCGGCGACCGGCCAATCTGTTGTTCGACGGTGGCGACGCCAGGAATGGCCAGCAGATCCCGGGTGACCCCCTCGCCGTATCGCCGCATGACATTCAGCGAGGTTCCTGGCGGCGTGGAGACGACGAGGACGAAGTGCCCCTCGCGAAAGCTGGGCAGAAGCTCCGAATTGAACAGCAACAGGCCGCCGGCGGTGAGCAGGGTCGCGACCACGGCGGCGATGAGAGCCCAGGTGGAGCGATCGCAGACGCGGGTCAGCACCCCTTCGTGCCAGGCCTTGGCGCGGGTCAGGAAGGTGGGTTCCTCGGGCAAGCGCGCCCTGTCCAGCATCAGCAGGGCCAGAGGCGGCGTGACCACGATGGCGACGGCCAGAGACGCCGCCGTCGCCACGATGAAGGCGGCGGCCAGCGGCGCGAAGAACGCGCCTTGCAGGCCATGCAGCAGCAGCACCGGGACCAGCACCAGGGCCACGACGAGCGTCGCGTAGATCACCGGCGCGCGCACCTCCAGCGAGGCGGCCAGAACGATGTCGGCGGCGGCTTCCTCGCCCCGCAGCCGCAAGCGGCGCACGATGTTCTCGACATCGATCACGGCGTCGTCGACCACCACGCCCAGGGCGACGGCCAGGCCGCCGAGGGTCATGGTGTTGATGGTCCAGCCCAGGCGGTCCAGCACGATCACGGCGGTCAGCAGCGACAGCGGGATCGAGACGAAGGACACCGCCACCGCGCGGAGACCTCGCATGAAGACGAGCAGGACCAACGCGATCAGCACCGCCCCGATCACCAGGTCCTCGGTGATGCCGGAAAGGGCGGTCCCAATGAAGTTGGCCGGACGGTGCAGCCCGGCCTCCATTCTGACGCCCTGGGCGTCCAGCGCGGGCTTCAGCTCGGCGAGCGAGGCCTCGACCGCGCGCGTGGCGTTCAGGGTGTTGGCTCCATATTGGCTGGAGAGGCTGACCAGCACGCCGGGCTTGCCCATGATCAGGGCTTCGCCGACATCGGGCGCCGGCGCGGAGACCACATCGGCGACGTCGCCGATCCTGACGGGCGCGCCCGATTGGCCCCCGACATTGATCGGCGCGGCGGCGATGTCGGAAGGCGAGCGCGCCTGGCCGCGCGCCTCGATCAGGATGCGCTGTTCGGGGGTGTCAATGAAGCCGCCGCCGCTGACGCCGGTGGCGGTCTTCACGGCGGCGACGAGATCACTGAGAGAAAGGTCGCGGGCCGCCAGATCGGCGGGACGGGCGCGAACCTCGAAACGGCGCACCTCGCCGCCATAGACCGTGGCGCGGGCCACGCCGGGCGTCGCCAGCAGGCGCGGCCGCACCGTCCATTGCACCAGATCGCGCAGCGCCATCGGGCTCAGCTTATCGGAGGTGAAGCCGATCTTCAGCAGGTCCATGGTCGATGAGGTCAGCGGGGCGACCTTGGGGGCGTCGACGCCCGCCGGCAGGGTTCCGTTGATCTCGCCCAGCGCCTCGGCCACGACCTGGCGGGCGCGATACGGATCCGAGCCTTCGGCGAACACCACATTGACCACCGACAGGCCCTGGATGGACTCCGAGCGCACGGCCGCGACGCCGGCGGCGCCGTTGACCGCTTGCTCGACCGGTCGCGTGACCAGTTGCTCGACCTGTTCGGCGGTCAGGCCCGGGGCCTCTGTCTGGACCTCGGCCTGGGCGGGGACGAAATCGGGGAAGACGTCGAACTTGGCGCGCGACAGGGTCAGGCCGCCGTACACCAGCAGCACCAGCGCCGCGACGGCGACCAGGCGAGGCCGATCCAGCGACCAGCGGACGATGGCGGAGAGCACGGTCTAGTCCTCGTCCTTCTTGGCGTCCGACTTGGGCGGCGCGGTTTCGGCCGCCAGAAGCGCCGCCGCGCCTTCGACGACAACGAGCTCGCCGGGCCTGAAGCCGGTCGGCGCGAACAGGCCGTCCATCTGGGGCGCGCCGCCAACCACTGGCCGGCGCTCGAACTGGTCGGCGCCCCTGCGGACATAGGCGAAGGTGAGGCCGCCGACGCGAACGAGGCCCGCGCGCGGCAGAACGACCCCCGCCGCGCCATCGGCGCGATCCAGGATGGCGGTGGCGGTCATGCCGACCGAGAGCAGGGCGGCCTTGGGACCGGAGACCAGGCCGATCAGTCCGGCGGATTGGAGGCGTGGGTCGGCGACGCGGGCGACGCCGAGGACCGTGGCCCCCGCGCTGCCTTGCGGGCCGAGGTCCAGGCGCATCGAACGAACGCCTTCCAGGCTGGCGGCGGCGTCGACGCGCACCAGCGCCGCCCGCCCGGACGCGACGTCCGCGATCACGCGCGCGCGGCGAGCATCGGCGGCGAAAGCGGGCCCCCACTCCAGGGCCACCCGACGGCGCAACAGCGCCAGTTTGATAGCGTCGGCCCGCGCTTGCGCCCGAGCGGCCTCGGCCACCTTGCGAGACACGGTGGCGTCTTCGGCGGCCAGGGCCTGGGTCCGAGCGGCTTCGGCCGACGAGGCAGCGGCGGCGGCGGCGGCCGTGGCCAGATCGGCGTCCAGCGTCGCCAAGGGGCTGACGTCCAAAACGCGGGCGAAGCCGGTCGCGGCGCCGGAGCGATGCGCGGCGGCGAGGGGGGCCACGACGACGCCGATACGCTTCTGGGCGGCTGGGTCCAGCTTGATCGCCGGCTCCGCTTGAGCGGCCAGGGGCGCGACCAGAAGGGCGAGCGCCAAAAGGGCGGGCTTCATCGATGGACTTCCAGGGCTTTGATCGATTGATCGAGGACGGCCGTCTCGGCCGGATCGAAGGGCGCGCGCAGGGCGTCTTCCAGGTCGATGACGGCGAGGGCCGAGGCCTTGCGGGCGTCGCCGTCCGCGAGGCGCGCCTCGACGACGGCGGCCTCGGCTTGCAAGGCCTCGACCCGATCGGTCTCGCCGGCCTTGGCCGCGCGGTCGGCGGATGCGGCTTGGCGCAGGGCGTTGGGCAAGTCCCGCTGGACCGTCGCTTCCGAGGCTCGGGCGGCCTTCAGCGCCGTGGCGGCCTGATCCACGGCGCTCAGCGCGGCGGCTTGCACCGCTTCCAGCGTTCGAGCCGCCTCGGCGCGCTTGGCCTCGGCCTGGGCGATCGCGGCGCGGTTCATGTCCCAGGGCGGCAGCGCCAGGTTGAGGTTGAACGGCAGCTTGGTGAGGCCCCGTTCCCAGGTGTAGCCGGGCCCGAGGCGAACCTCCGGATACTGTTTGGCGACTTCCAGCCGCAGCGCGTTTTCGGCGATGTCGTAGTCGATGATCGCCTTGAGGACGTCGCGGCGGGAGAGGGCGGCGGACCGACGGCGGCCGGAGAGGTCGGACGGGTCTGGCGCCGCCGACCGTGGCGCGATGACCAGGCCCGTTACGGCGGCGGGCGTGACGCCCAAGGCCTGGGCCAGCGCCGCGTCGGCGGCCTGACGTCGACCGGAGGCCTCGATTTCTCGACGATGCGCCGCGTTGAGATCGGCCCGCGCGGTGAGCGCCAGGGCGCGGTCGTCGGCGCCGGCGGCGACACGGCGCTCCAGCCGGTCAAGCCGCTTTTGTCGAAGCGTGGTCCATTCGCTCGCCAGCACGCGCTCCGCGTCGGCCGCCGCGCGTTCCGCGACGGCCCGTTGCAGCGCGGTTCGAACGCTCCAGACCGTTTCGGCGTAGTCGTGCAGCGCCTGGACGGCGGCGAGGTCCGCCACGCCGGTCCGCGTGGACCGCCGCGCGCCGACGTCCAGAGGGATGTCGGATCCTCCGCCCAACAGCCACGGCGAGGATGTGCTCGGATCGTTGGCGTATTCGGCTGTCAGCGTCAGGGTCGCGCCCGGCGCGACGCGCGCGGCCTTCGCGGCCGCCAGCGCGGTGCGATATTTGGCGGCGGCCTCGGCGACGTTAGCATTGCGGGCGAGCGCGGCGGCCAATAGGTCGGCCATCGTCCAGGCCGCCCCCGGCGGCTTCTGGTCCAGGCGCGCGGCCTCCAGGCGATCGGGCAGGGCCTCGGCGTGGATTGGCGCGGGCGCGTAGTGGGCGCAGCCCGCGACCAGACACGCGGCGGTCAGCAGGATGGCTTGGGCCGTGGGTCGTTTCATCGGCCGACGACGAGCAGATGGAACGTGCCCGGCGCGACGGCGCGCTTTCCGTCGCGCGTCGTCACCTCGGCCGAGGGCAACAGCACGTGGCCGCTGGCCGGATCGAAGGCGATCGTGCGGGCGCCGACCTCGGTCGGAACGGTCTCCTCTAGAGCCAGGACGCCGCCGGCGAAGCCGAACACGGCCAGCTGGCCAGTCTCACCCGCCGGAACGAAGACGCGCTTGCCGGCCGGATCATAGGCGAGGCCGTCCGCGCCGCCGCCCGTCTTGACGGTTTGCAGTTGACGGCCGGTCTTGGCGTCGACGACGACGACGGAGCCATCGCAGGCCGCGACCAGACGCCCCTGGGCGTGGACGATGCCCGTCGGTCCGTCGCAGTCGGCCAGGGCGTAGTGGGCGATCGTCTTGCGTGCGGCGATATCCAAGGCGACGATCTCGTTCTTGTTCTCGACATTGACGAAGGCGCGCCCCTCGCCATCGACCGCCGCGGCCTCCAGGGCGCCGCCGATCGGGATCGCGCCCACGGCCTTGTGGGCCTTGGGATCGATCAGGGTCACGTCGCCGCCGGCATGGTCCATGACCAGGACGAGGCCCGAACGCGGATCGAAGGTCGCCGCGTCCGGCTTTTTGCCGGTGGCCACGGAGGCGATCGGCGTGCCCGAGATCGCGTCGACGAAGGTGACGGTGTCGGTTCCTCCGTTGGTGATCAAGACCTCCTTGCCGTCGTTCACGACCAAGGCCGCGTGACCTTTGGTCGCGGGGGCGAAAGCGGGGGTCACGGCGCGGGACTTGAGGTCGATAGCCGTGACGGCCGTGTTGCGGGCGATCAGGGCCCGACCGGCCTCGACGCTGACATAGTCCCAGCCGCCGTCGGGGCCGGCGATACGGTCGATGACGTGGAAGCCGGGCGTGGCGGCCTGGACGGCGCTGGACGCCAGAAGGGCGGCGAAGGCGAGGGGGGCGAGGCGCATGGTCGTCTCCTTGAAGGAGATTGCCCTAGGGGCGCTCGGCTGGCCGCCACATGGCTGGGGGATTGTGAAATGCCAATGTTCCGGTCGCGAAGCCGTCACAAAGCGGGGAATGAAACCCGGGCCTCAAGGCCCGGCCCCGCGTCGCGCAGGGTTGCTTCGCCGCCATGCAGCCTCGCGACGGCGGCCACCAGCGCCAGGCCAAGGCCGCTGCCGGGTGTCGAACGGCTGGCCTCCAGGCGGTGGAAGCGGTCGAAGACCCGCTCGCGCTCGGCCTCTGGAACGCCGGGACCATCGTCGATGACCGCCAAGGTCGGCTGGCCGTTTCGCCGCGAGGTCTGGACCACGATCCGCGCGCCGGCGGGGGTGTGGCGTAGCGCGTTCTCGACCAGATTGACCACCATCTGAGTCAGAAGTTCGGGGTCGCCCTCGATCAGCAAGGGGGAGGGAGCGTCGAGGACGATAATCCGCTGGACGTCCTCGGCGGAGGGCATGAAGGCGTCGGCGACATTGCCGGCGATCGCCGAGAGGTCGGTCGGCCGGAAGCCCGCGCGCCGCGCGCCGCCCTCGATCTGGGCGATGCGCAGCAGGGCGGCGAAGGTGTCGAGGATGGCGTCCAAGTCGGTCAAGGCGCCTTCGATGGCCGCGCCGCGCTCGCCCTCGGAGCCGAGGCTCATCTCCAGCCGTTGGCGGAGGCGCGTCAGGGGCGTGCGCAGGTCGTGGGCGACATCATTGGAAACCTGGCGCAGGCTCTCCATCAACTGGGCGATGCGGTCGAGCATCCGGTTGATGGTGATGGCCAAGCGGTCCAGGTCGTCGTCGGAGCCGCGCACCGGAACGCGACGGGCCAGATCGCCGTCGATGATGGCTTCCGCCGTGCCGGAGATCGCCGCCAGACGCCGGTGGACGTCTCGGCTCAGCGCGAACCCGCCGAGCACGCCCAGCACCACCAAGCCGACAAAGGCCCCGCCGAAGCCGCGCAGCACCGCGCCGTCGACCGCCTCGATCCGCTGCTCGTCGTCGCCGACCAGCAGCCAATGACCATCCGGAAGCCGGGTGGTCAGAATGCGGACCGGTTCGCGCCGGCCCTCGGTCGACGGAAGGACCACGGTCGACCAGCCCGGAGGCGCGTCTGACTTGGCCAGGCTGCCGGCCAGCGGCTCGCCGCGCGGACCCCGCAGGCCATAGTCCAGGGCGCCCGGCGTGCGGTCGCGTTCCTGGATCGCCTGAAGGACGCCCGCGAAGCCCTCTGTCAGATATTCCTGCGCCAACGCCGCGGACTCGGACGCAATGCGCGCTTCGAACTGCTCGGATAGCGCCGCCCGCGTCGCGAACAGCGTCAAGGCCCCTAGCGCCGCCACGGAGATGGCGAACACCGTGGTGTAGAGCGCGGCCAGGCGCAGGCTGGTCGAGCGGAACACCTCAGTCCGGCTCGCGCAGGCAGTATCCGGCGCCGCGCACCGTATGAATCAGTTCGTGCTTATGGCCGCGATCGACCTTGCCGCGCAGGCGGCTCATATGGGTCTCGACGATGTTAGTCTTGGGATCGAAGTGGAAATCCCAAACGCTTTCCAGCAGCATGGTCCGGGTCACCACGCGGCCGGCGTGGCGCATCAGATATTCCAGCAGCTGGAACTCTCGCGGCTGCAGCTCGATGCGCTGGCCCGCGCGCGTGACCGAGCGCTTGAGAAGGTTCAGGGTGAGGTCCGAGACCCGCAGCACCGACGGAGTCTCCTGCGGCGGCGGCCGGCGAGCCAGGGCGTTCACCCGGGCCAGCAGCTCCGCGACGGCGTAGGGCTTGACCAGATAGTCATCGCCGCCAGCCTCCAGGCCTTCGACCCGATCGTCGATGCCGCCCAGGGCTGTCAGGAGCAGAACCGGCGTCTTCACGCCCGCCGCCCGGATCGTCCGCAGAATCGCCAGACCGTCCAGCTGGGGCAACATCCGATCCAGCAGGATGACGTCATAGGGCTCGCCGGCCGCCAGCATCAGCCCTTCGCGACCGTCGGCGGCGAGATCAACCGTATGACCGGCCTCCGAAAGGGCGCGACGCAGATAGGCACCGCCTTCCTTGTCGTCTTCGACAACCAAGAGCTTCATGCGGCGAGGGTGTCCCGATTTTTCAGACTTGTCAGGGCTCTTTAAGGCGTTCGCCGCCCTGGGATCGAGCCGAAAAGCAGGCGATCGCGCTCAATCCGCCAAGCTGTCGAGAACGAGTCTCACCTGGATGGGGAGGGCGCAAGACTTCTATAAAACCATCCCGCGATTTGCCCCATAGTGGCGAAAAGATTGATTTTCCCCAATGTGGATACTGTAAAAAAACAGACGCTTAACTGTCACCAAAGCTTGGTTTGCCCCTAGCCGCGCCGCGCGGTTTCTCACCCGCCAACTGTCGAACACGGACCAAGCAACGGCCGGTCGATCAGGTCTAGGGGATCAATCATGCAAGCTTCTTTGTCGCGCTTTCGCGCTCGTAGGGCCGTCTGGCTGGCGGGTTCCATCCTGGCGGCGAGCGTCGTCGCCACCGGCGCCTTGGCCGCCGCGTCCGGCGACCCCGCCGACAGCACCCACCCCGTGAAGATCGACCCCGAAAACGCCGACTTCGGCGCCCGGGTCGATGAGTTGGTCATCACGGCCGGCAGCAAAGCCGTTGACGCCGCGCCGACCAAGACCTCGCTGAACGCGACCCAGCCCCAAGCGATCATCGACCGCAAGACCATCGACCAGTTCGTGCCGACCACGGCCGACTACAACCAGATCATCAATCTCGCGCCCAGCATGTCGGGCACGTCATTCAACGGCCCGGGTCTGGGCGAGGCCAAGACCGTGCTGCGCGGCTTCAAGGACGGCGAATACAACATCACCTATGACGGCATCCCCTGGGGGGACGCCAACGGCCCGACCCACCACTCGACCTCGTTCTTCCCGTCGTCGACGGTCGGCGCGGTCGTGGTCGATCGCGGTCCCGGCGAAGCCAGCCAACTGGGCGTGGCGTCGTTCGGCGGCTCGGTCAACCTGTTCTCGCCGGAAGTGAGCGACGATCGCGGCGGTTCGCAGCTGATCACGGGCGGTTCGTGGAACACCTGGATGGCGGTGACCAAGCTGAGCACCGGCAAGATCGATCAGCTGAACGGCGCCAAGTTCCTGTTCAACTTCCAGGAACTGAGCACCGACGGCTATCTGAGCTACAACAAGGCCAAAGCCTACAACCAGTTGGTCCGCGGCGTGATCCCGCTGAAGGGCGACTGGGCCCTGACCGTTCTGGGCACCTGGAACTACACCAAGATCTATCAGAGCGACAACGCGGGCGCGACGCTGACCCAGGTGGCGCTGTACGGCAAGAACTACGCCCTGAACAATGATCCCACGACCCCGAACTACTACGGGTACAACGTCGTCAACAAGCACACCTATTTCAACTACGCGCGTCTCGCGGGCAGCATCACCGACACCCTGAAGCTCGAGAACACGCTCTACTCTTACTACTACAAGAACGATACGGAGTCGGCGCTGGACGTCACCCTGTCGCCGGCGGATATCGCCGCCAGCAAGGGTCTGCAGATCACCTACACGCCGGGCGGCAAGCCCACGGTCAACGGCCACATTCCCGGCTACACGAAGCTGAACGTCTACAAGATCTACGGCGACGTCCTGCACCTGAACCAGCAGGTGCCGTTCGGCGAGATCAAGGCGGGCCTCTGGCTCGAACACGCCGACACCGGCCCCCGTTTCCGGTCGGACTATGACGCCACCCTGGGCATCGGCGCCAACGGCGGCCGCACGCCAGACTATCGTCAGAAGGTGCTGGCGGGCGTGCCCCAGTACCTGGAGTACAACCAGTTCTCGGGCTGGGATCAGTACGAGCCGTTCGTCGATGTCGTCTGGAAGGTCACGCCGGCGCTGACCATCACGCCGGGCGTCAAGTACGTGAACGAGAAGATCTTCGTCGACGCCGACGTCAATCAGAAGTCGCGTCTGCCGTTCCACGACTCCAAGCGCTTCGAGAAGACGCTCTATTTCCTGACCGCCAACTACAAGATCGCCGACAACCTGGCGGCCTACGCCCAGTATGCGACGGGCTTCCTGCTGCCGGACATCAGCGTCACCCAGGTGGTCAACCCGAACCTCTCGCAGCTGAAGCCTCAGGAATCCACCAACTATCAGGCTGGCGTCATCTATCACGGCGGTCGCGTCACCGTGGACGCCGACGTCTACTACATCGATTTCACCAACAAGCTGCAGACCACGACGGTCGGCACCGAGACGGTGAACTTCAACCTGGGCGGCGCCACCTACAAGGGCGTCGAGGGTTCGGTGACCTACGCGGCGCTGAACCACCTGTTCGTGTTCGCCAACGGTTCGTTGAACTCGGCCAAGGCCCAGGGCGCCTCGACCACGATCGCGGGGACGCCGATCACCATCACCGGCGGCAAGCAGATCTCCGGCGCGCCGAAGTCTACGGCGGCGGTCGGTCTGCTGTACCGCCAGGGCGGATGGTCGGTGTCGCTGGCCGACAAGTACACCGGCGAGCAGTGGTCCGCGGAAGGCGAACCGGCGGCCTACCGGATCAAGCCCTACCAATCGGCCGACCTGAAGGTGGTCTACAACGTGGGTCGCTACCGTCTCGAGGGCGCGGTCTACAATCTGTTCGACAGCCAGCAGGCCACGAACATCAAGCAGGGCAAGACCACCGACTACGACCAATATTACTTCCAGCCCGAGCGGAACTTCCAGATTTCCGTCAAGGCCAACTTCTAGGCGAGAGAGATCATGACCAAGCCGCGCATCATTCTCTGCTCGCTATTGCTGGCTACCGTCGCGGTCGGCGGCGCGCACGCTCAGGACGCCAAGCTCAAGGCCCATCTGCTGTCGTCCGCCGAACTGGACGCCAGCCGCATCCTGCCGCCGCCGCCGGCGGAAGGTTCGGTCGCCGCCGCTTCGGAGCTCTCCGAGCTGCGCGCGGTGGTCGCCGCGCGCACGCCGGCGACCCTGGCCCAGGCCAAGAGCGACGACGAGACCAAGAACGCCTCGATCTTCGCCGACGCCATGGGCGCGGGCTTCGACCTCAAGGCCCTGCCGGCCACGGCCAAGCTGATGGCCGAGGTCCGGGCCGAGGAGAAGGCCGCCGCCGACGCCGCCAAGAACCGCTTCCAGCGCAAGCGGCCTTGGCTGATCGACAACAGCCTGGCTAGCTGCAGCCGGGAGGACGAGCCGCTGAGCTCCTATCCCAGCGGCCACGCCACCATGGGCTATTCCATGGCTGTCGTGCTGGCCGACATCGCGCCCAGCCACGCGCCGGCGCTGTTGGCGCGGGCCAAGACCTACGCCGAAAGCCGTCTGGTTTGCGGGATGCACTTCCGCGCCGACATCGTCGGCGGCCAGGTGCTGGGGACGGCGGTGGCCTTGGAGCTGCTGCGCAATCCGGCCTTCAAGGCCGATCGCGACGCGGCGGCGGCCGAACTGGCGGCGGCCAAGCTGGCCCCCTGAGCGTTCCGATCCGAAGGTCGTTCTTGTCAGGCCGGGAGAGGCTCATCCTCTTCCGGCCTCGACTTTTTTGGCCCTATGCCGTCAACGGACCTGAAGACTTCGCTGACCTTCAACCGCGTGTCACCAAGGCGCCCGATAGTAAAGGATGGCGGCGCATGGCGGACGAGTTCACAAAGCTCTGGACGCGCGGCGCGTCATGCTCCGTTTGGGCGACCCTGAATTCCATTTTCTAGGCCGCTTCCGCCGTACAGGGTCATTGGATCCTCTCGACGTCGCGGGGTTGTCTTAGCAAGGGATCTAGGCCGTCGCGGCGGTAAGGAATGACGGATTTGGAACAGAAGTTCGATCTGGCCGTGGTCGGCGCGGGCATCGTGGGCTTGGCCCACGCTCTGGCGGCGGCGCGGCTTGGCAAACGAGTCCTCGTCCTGGACCGAGACGCCCAGGCCAATGGCGCCTCGGTGCGCAATTTTGGTTTCGTGACGGTGACGGGCCAGGCTCGGGGCGAGGTGTGGCGGCGCGCGCGTCGGTCGGCCCAGGTGTGGAGCGAGATCGCGCCCGCCGCCGGGATCGAGGTCTTGCAACGCGGCCTCACGATGGTCGCGCGTCGGCCAGAGGCCAAGACCCTTCTGAAGGCCTTTCTCGAGACCGAGATGGCGCAAGGGTGCCAATGGCTTGACGCCGGCGATCTCGGCGAGCGGCTGCCGGGCGGGGGCCGCGTGTTGGGAGCCCTGGCCAGCACGGTCGATCTGCGCGTCGAGTCGCGCACCGCCATCCCGCGTCTCGCCGCTTGGCTGGAGACCGCGCATGGGGTGACCTTCCGGCGCGGCGTCGCGGTGCGGAGCGTCGAGACCGGGCGTCTGGAGACTTCTGACGGGCCGGTCCGCGCCGAGAACATCATCGTTTGCCCAGGCGACGACCTTATCACCCTGTTTCCCGAGCACTTCGCGCGCGCCGAGGCGACGCGATGCAAGCTGCAGATGCTGAGGCTGGCGGATCCGGGCTGGCGGCTGCCGGCGCCGGTGATGTCCGACCTCGGCCTGATCCGTTATCTCGGCTATGCCGATCTGCCACAGGCCGAACCGTTGCGCGCCCGGCTCGAGGCTGAACAGGCCGCTCATCTGGAGCACGGAATCCACCTGATCGTCGTGCAGAGCGCCGATGGTTCGCTGGTGGTCGGCGACAGCCACCACTATGCGCCGACGCCCGATCCCTTCGCCCGCGACGACGTCGACGCCCTGATCCTCGATGAGTTCGTCAAGGTGTTCGGCCAGGCGCCGCCGCCGGTGCTGGAGCGTTGGACCGGCACCTACGCCTCGGCCCGGGGGCATAGCCTGGTGGAAGCGCCGATGCCGCGCGTGCGGTTGGTCACCGTGACCAGCGGCACGGGCGCCTCGACCGCGTTCGGCCTGGCCGAGGACGTCATTGCCGGCCTCTATGACCTGCCAAAACAAGGAACCGCCGCGTGAGCCAGAGCGCCATCCGGGCTGTCGTGTTCGACTGGGCCGGCACCATGATCGACTTCGGATGCCGAGCGCCCGTCGTGGCGCTCCGCGAGGTGTTCGCCGAGGCTGGGGTCGAGATCTCGAAGGCCGAGGCTCGCATGGACATGGGCAAGGCCAAGCGCGACCACGTTCGGGCTCTGCTGGCCATGCCGCGCATCGCCGCCGTTTGGCGCGAGCGCCATGGCGCCGCCGCGACCGAGGCCGATGTCGACCGTCTGCATGACGCCGTCGAGCCGAAGATGCGGGCCGCCGCCCGCGACTGCGCCAAGCTGATTCCTGGCGCCGCCCGGGTCGTCGCCGACCTGCGAGCGCGGGGTGTCGGGATCGGCTCGACCACCGGCTATACCCGCCCGATGATGGCCGACATCTTGCCGCTGGCGGCGGAGCAGGGTTACGCGCCCGACGTCGTGGTTTGCGCCGGCGAGACGGCGGCGGGCCGGCCGTCGCCGCTGATGATGTGGAAGGCTCTGGTCGAACTCGGCGCCTGGCCCGCGCGGGCTTGCGTCAAGGTCGATGACGCCACGGTCGGCATAGGGGAGGGGCTGGAGGTCGGCGCCTGGACCATCGGATTGTCGGCCTCGGGCAATGGGGTCGGCCTGGAAGAGAGCGCCCTGGCCCTGCTGCCCGAGGTCGAGCGCGCCGCGCGGATCGAGGCGTCCGCCGAAGCCCTGCGCGCCGCCGGGGCGCACTATGTCGTCGAGACCGTCGCCGACCTGCCGCCCGTGCTGGCCGACATCGAGGATCGGATCGCGCGTTGCGAGCGTCCTGACGACCGGCGCGAAAGAGGGCGCTCGCCGCTTGACGAGCGCCCTTGATCGGATGCCGCCGGCTAGATCCCTGAATGGGGCCTCAGGTCAAAGCGATCGGCGTTCATGACCTTGTTCCAGGCCGCCACGAAGTCGGTCGCGAACTTCTCCCGCGCGTCCGAGCTGCCATAGACCTCGGCGAAGGCGCGCAACTCGGCGTGCGAGCCGAAGATCAGATCAACGCGGGTGGCCGTCCAGCGCGCCTCGCCCGTGACGCGATCGCGACCGATGAACGCGTTGGCGGCCGTCGCGGTCCAGGTCACGCCCATGTCGAGCAGGTTGACGAAGAAGTCGTTCGTCAGCACGCCGGGACGGTCGGTGAAGACGCCGTCCTTCGAGCCGCCGCTATTGGCGCCCAGGACTCGCAGGCCGCCGAGCAGAACCGTCATTTCGGGGCCCGACAGACCCAACAGTTGGGCCTTGTCGACCAAGGCCTCTTCGGGGGCCATGAACTGAGGACCGCCGCGACGATAGTTGCGGAAGCCATCCGAAAGCGGCTCCAGCGGCTCGAACGACGCCGCGTCGGTCTGTTCGGCCGTGGCGTCGGCGCGACCCGGCGCGAAGGGAACCTTCACCGGCGCGCCCGCGTCCAGGGTGGCCTTCTCGATCGCCGCGGCGCCGCCCAGCACGATCAGGTCGGCCAGTGACACCTTTTTGCCGCCTCCCGCCGAAGCGTTGAACGCGGTCTGGACGGCCTCCAGCGCGCTCAGAACCTTGGCCAGAACGGGCGGATCGTTGACCTCCCAGTCCTTCTGCGGGGCCAGACGGACCCGCGCGCCGTTCGCGCCGCCGCGCTTGTCCGACTTGCGGTAGGTCGAGGCCGAGGCCCAGGCGGTCGAAACCAGCTCCGAGACCGAAAGGCCCGTCGCCAAAATCCGCTCCTTCAGCGCCTTGACGTCTTGGGCGTCGACCAGCGGGTGGTCCACGGCGGGGATCGGATCCTGCCAGATCAGGGTTTCCTTCGGCGCCAGCGGGCCGAGATAGCGCTGGACCGGCCCCATGTCGCGGTGGGTCAGCTTGAACCAGGCGCGGGCGAAGGCGTCGGCGAACTGGTCGGGGTTCTCATAAAAGCGGCGGGAGATCTTCTCGTAGGCCGGGTCGAACCGCAGGGCCAGGTCCGAGGTCAGCATCCTCGGCACGTGCTTCTTGGACGGGTCATAGGCGTCCGGAATGTCGGCCGCCGCGTTTTTGGCCCGCCATTGCTTGGCGCCGGCTGGGCTCTCGTCCAGCTCCCACTCGTATTTGAACAGGTTGTCGAAGAAGTGGTGGCTCCATCGGGTCGGCGTCTGGGTCCAGATCACCTCGGGACCGCCGGTGATGGCGTCGGCCCCGACGCCAGAGCCGTACTGGCTCTTCCAGCCCAGGCCCTGGTCCTCGATCGCGCCCGCTTCGGGTTCTGGGCCAATCAGCGAAGGATCGCCCGCGCCGTGGGTCTTGCCGAAGGTATGGCCGCCCGCGATCAGGGCGACGGTTTCCTCGTCGTTCATTGCCATCCGGGCGAAGGTTTCACGGATGTCGCGAGCCGAGGCCAGCGGGTCGGGATTGCCGTTGGGGCCTTCCGGATTGACGTAGATCAGCCCCATCTGCACCGCGCCCAAGGCGGGATGCAGCTGACGTTCGCCGCTATAGCGCTCATCGCCCAGCCAAGAGCCCTCCGGCCCCCAGTAGAGCTCCTCGGGCTCCCATTGATCGGCGCGGCCTCCGGCGAAGCCGAAGGTCTTGAAGCCCATGGACTCCAGGGCGACGTTGCCGGCCAGAACATAGAGATCGGCCCAGGAAATCTTTTGGCCGTACTTCTGCTTGATGGGCCACAGCAGGCGGCGCGCCTTGTCCAGGTTTGCGTTGTCCGGCCAGCTGTTCAAAGGTGCGAAGCGCTGTTGCCCGCCGCCGGCTCCGCCGCGACCGTCGCTGACGCGATAGGTGCCGGCGCTGTGCCAGGCCAGGCGAATGAAAAGACCGCCATAATGGCCGAAATCGGCCGGCCACCACGGCTGGCTGTCGGTCATCAGCGCGTGCAGATCCGTGACCACCGCGTCCAGGTCCAGGGCCTTGAACGCCTCGGCGTAATCGAAATCCTCCCCCATCGGGTTGGAGCGGGGCGCATGTTGATTGAGAGCGTCCAGCCGCAGATTTTGCGGCCACCAGTCTCGATTTCCCCGGCCGCCGCGTCCGTGCCCCATCGGGCATTGGCCTCCGGCGCTGTCCTCGACCTTCGTCGTCATCGTCTTTCTCCGCTTTGGCGTCCGCCGGCTGTCGTTTCCCGACGGGACTAAAAAGCGCCTCCAGCGCGCATAGGTAAAACTGATTGTTCTTATTGAGAGCATAGAGAAAGTCTTGGTGTGATCGCGCGCGGATTGAATGGCCTTGTCCGCCGCGTCCGTGCTCGGTCGCGCGGTTCGGCTACGGCGACGACATGATCCTGCAAACTAAGCGTCATAGAGCATCGTCCGCGATGGCGCTTTGGGGCAATTCGGTGGCGCGCGGCGCATGGCTGATCCCCTGGGACCGGGGAGGATTCGGCGGCTATAAGGCCGTCGTCGGTTCGGTCCGGACGTCATGAAAAACAAAGAGGTCGTCTTGTTTCATCACCGTCGGGTTGCGTCATACCGCGCCGCGTCCATATGCACGGCGCTCCTTCTAATGACGGCTCTCGCGGCCTGCGCGCCCAAGGGAGACGCCAAGAAGGGCGGGCCCGGCAAGGGACCGACGACGGTGGGCTATATCGTGGTTCAACCGACGGGCGTGCCGCTGACGACCGAACTGACCGGCCGCGCCGTGGCCTACCAGAGCTCGGAGGTGCGTCCGCAGATCTCGGGCGTGATCGAAAAGCGCCTGTTCACCGAAGGCGCCTTCGTCAAGCAGGGGCAGCCGCTATACCAGATCGATCCCAGCCTTTATCGCGCCTCGGTCAATCAGGCGCAGGCCGACGTCGATAACGCGCGCGCCAACCGCGAGGCGGCCGACGCCCTGGCGGAGCGCTACAAGCCGCTGGTCGCCATAGAGGCGGTGAGCAAGCAGGATTACACCAACGCCGTGGCCTCGGCCCGCCAAGCCGGCGCGGCCCTGGCTCAGAAGCAGGCCGCGCTGGAAACGGCGAAGATCAATCTGCGCTTCACGACGGTGCCGGCGCCGATCAGCGGACGCATCGGCCGGTCGCTCTATACGGTCGGGGCGCTGGTCAGCGCCAACCAGGCCAATCCGCTGGCGACCATCCAGCAACTGGACCCGATGTATGTCGACATCCAGCAATCCAGCGCCGACATGCTGGCCCTTCGTCGGGCCTTGGCGGCCGGCGGCGCGACCCCGGCCAGCGCCAAGGTCAGCCTGACCCTGGAAGACGGCAGCGACTATGGCCAGACGGGCGTCGTCGAATTTTCGGAAGTCGTCGTTGACCCGAGCACCGGCACGGTGACGCTTCGCGCCCGGATGCCCAATCCGCGGGGGCTGCTTCTGCCTGGCATGTTCGTGCGCGCCAGGTTCGCACAGGCGGTCGACAACAGCGCCTTCCTGGTCCCGCAATCGGCGGTCTCGCGGGATCCGAAAGGCAACGCCACGGTCTTCGTCGTCGGCCAGGACAATACCGCCGAGGCGCGCAAGATCGTCGCCAGTCGCACCCAGGACAGCTTTTGGGTGGTGACCAAGGGCCTCAACCCAGGCGACAAGGTCATCACCCAGGGGCTGGGCAAGATCAAACCGCACGCGCCCATCAAGCCGGTGCCGGCCGATGCGCCGCAGAAGATCAAGCCGCGCAAGGACGGCGACGGCAAGGGCGGCGAAAAGTCCGGCGCGAAGGGCGGCTGACGGATCATGCTGTCTCGTGTCTTCATCGACCGGCCGATCTTCGCCTGGGTCATCGCCATCATCGTCATGCTGGCCGGCGCCGGCGCGATCACGCGTCTGCCGATCGCCCAATATCCCGACGTGGCGCCGCCACAGGTCTCGGTGCGCGCCACCTATCCGGGGGCCTCGGCCGAGGCGATCCAGAACAGCGTCACCCAGGTCATCGAGCAGTCGCTGACCGGGATCGACGGGATGCTGTACTTCAGCTCGTCCTCGACCTCGCGCGGGCAGGTAACGATCACCGTCACCTTCGAGAAGGGCGTCAATCCCGACATCGCCCAGGTCCAGGTTCAGAACCAGGTGCAACAGGCCGTCTCGCGCCTGCCGTCCCAGGTGCAGCAGCAGGGCCTGGTCGTTCGCAAGTCCAACCCCGACAACCTGTTGCTGGTCGGGGTCTACGACTCCACCGACAAGCTGACCAATCAAGACGTCTCCGACTACCTGGTTTCGCATTTGCAAGATGACCTGGCGCGGACGCCGGGCGTGGGCGACATCAACGTCTATGGCGCGCAGTACGCCATGCGCGTTTGGCTGAACCCGCAGAAGCTGGCCAGCTTTGGCCTGACGCCGGGCGACGTCGTCACGGCCATCCAGAACCAGAATACCGAGGTCGCCGCCGGCGAGTTGGGTGGTCAGCCCGTGCCCGACACCCAGCTGCTGAACGCCACCGTCACGGCCCAGTCTCGCCTTCAGACGCCCGACCAGTTCGCCAAGATCGTGCTGAAGGCCAACAGCAACGGCGCCAATGTCCGCCTCGCCGACGTCGCCCGCGTCGAGCTGGGCGCCGAGAACTACAACGCGCGCAGCCGCGTGAACCAGCATCCCGGCGCCGGCATCGCCGTGCTGCTGGCGCCCGGGGCCGACGCCCTGAAAACCGCGGAGCTGGTCAAGGCTCAGGTCGAGAAGGCGTCCAAGAGCTTCCCGCCGGGCCTCAAATTCGCCTACGCCAACGACACCACCGACTTCATCAAGCTCTCGATCGAGGAAGTGGTGAAGACGCTGATCGAAGCCATCGTGCTGGTCGTGGTGGTGATGTTCGTCTTCCTGCAGAGCTGGCGCGCCACCCTGGTGCCGGCCATCGCCGTGCCGGTGGTTCTGCTCGGAACCTTCGCCGTCTTCTACGTCGCGGGCTTCTCGATCAATACGCTGACGCTGTTTGGCCTGGTGCTGGCCATCGGCCTTCTGGTCGACGACGCCATCGTCGTGGTCGAGAACGTCGAGCGGCTGATGGAAGAGAACCCGGGCATGACCGCGCGGGAGGCCACCGTCCAGTCGATGAAGGAGATCAGCGTCGCCCTGGTCGCCATCGCCCTGGTGCTGTCGGCGGTGTTCCTGCCCATGGCCTTCTTCGGCGGCTCGACCGGGGTGATCTATCGGCAATTCTCGCTGACCATCGTCTCGGCCATGGTGCTGTCGGTGCTGGTGGCGCTGATCCTCAGTCCGGCCCTGACCACGACGCTTCTGAAGCCTCGCAAGGAGCTCGAGGCGCACGAGGACGACCATTGGCTGGCGCGAACCTTCCCTGGTCCGACGCACATGGTCCGCTCCTGGGGCAAGCGCTTCAACACGGCCTTCGACGACGCCTCGCGCGCCTATCGAAACGCGGTGGGCGTGGTGATCGAACGCAAGGTGATCTTCCTGGCGATCTATGCCGTTGTCGGCGTGCTGCTGGTCCTGCTGTTCGTGCGTTTGCCCACCGGCTTCCTACCGGTCGAGGACCAAGGCAGCGCCTCGCTGCAGATCCGCTTGCCGGCCGGGGCCACGCAGGGCCGGACCGCCGACGTTCAGCGCCAGGTCGAGCGCTATTTCGCCGAGAACGAGGGCGCCAACATCAAGACCATGTTCACGGTCAGCGGCGGCGGGGGCGGTGGGGTCAACGGCCAGAACACCGGCGCGGGCTTCCTGAACTTCACCGACTGGGACAAGCGCAAGGGCAAGGATAACGCGGCCGACGCCATCATCGCGCGCGCGACGTCGGCGTTCCGAGGCTTCCGCGACGCCCAGGTCTTCGCCCTGCTGCCGCCGGCCATCCGAGGTCTCGGCCAGTCCGACGGCTTCACCATGGAGCTTCTGAATTCGAGCGGCATGTCGCGCGCCGAGTTCAACGCCGCCCGCGACAAGCTGCTGACGGCGGCGAACAACGATCCGGATCTCAGCTCGGTGCGTCTGACCGAGTTGCCGGACGTGGCCACCTTCAAGGTCGATACCGACGCTCAGAAGCTGGCCTCGCTGGGCCTGACCCAGGCCGACGTCAACGCCACGCTGTCGACGGCCTGGGGCGGCCGGTACGTCAATGATTTCGTCGATCGCGGACGGGTCAAGCGCGTCTATGTGCAGGGCGACGCGCCCTATCGCTCGCAGCCCTCGGACCTGGGACAGTGGTTCGTGCGGGGATCGTCCGGCCAGATGGCGCCGTTCTCGTCGTTCTCGACCACCTCATGGTCGCAGGCGCCGACGACGCTGTCGCGGTTCAACGGCATCCCGTCCTATGAGTTCAACGGTTCCGCGGGGAACGGCCGCAGTTCCGGTGACGCGATGAACCGGATCCAAGAGCTGGCCAGCCAAATTCCGGGCGTGACGATCGCTTGGTCGGGCCTGTCCTATCAGGAGCGGCTGTCCTCCGGTCAGGCGCCATTGCTCTACGCCCTGTCGCTGCTCGTCGTGTTCCTGTGTTTGGCCGCGCTTTACGAGAGCTGGTCCATCCCCGTGGCCGTCCTGCTGGTCGTGCCCCTGGGCCTGGTGGGGGCGGTGTTGGCCGTGACGATCAGGGGCCTGATCAATGACGTCTATCTGCAGATCGGTCTGCTGACGACGATGGGCCTGGCCGCCAAGAACGCCATCCTCATCGTCGAGTTCGCCGAGCAGGGCGAGCGGCGCGGTCAACCGGTCATGGAGGCCGCGCTGGAGGCTGCCCGCATCCGCCTGCGTCCGATCCTGATGACCAGCCTGGCCTTCATCTTCGGCGTACTGCCGCTGGCCATTTCGACCGGGGCCGGCGCCAACAGCCGGATCGCCATCGGCACGTCGGTGATCGGCGGGATGCTGACGGCGACGATCCTGGCGATCTTCTACATCCCGCTCTTCTTCATTCTGGTGCGTCGCGGATGGCGGCGGCATCGAGGCCATGGCGCGCCGCCGCCGGCCGCCGCCGGCCAAGAGGAGCTCGCCTGATGCGCCGCGTCCTGACCCTCGTGGCCGCGTCTAGCGTTCTTGCGGCCTGTGCGATGGAGACGCCGTATGCGCGTCCGAAGTCGCCGACCCCGGCGACGCTGCCAACCGGCGGCGTCTATCCGGTTCAGCCCGCCGATGCCGCGCCGCCGATCCGCTATGCCGACGTCTTCACCGATGCGCGGCTGCGCACGCTGGTCGATCAGGCGCTGGCCAATAATCGTGACCTGCGCGCGGCCGCCGACAACATCCTGGCCGCGCGCGCCCAGTACCGCATTCAGCGCGCCTCTCGCTTTCCCGAGGTGGATCTTTCGAGCCGGTACAATCACGGGGGCGGCGACGGCGCCAGCCCGGCCACCCGCGGCGACGCCTATTCGGCCTCGCTCGGAGTCACCGGCTTCGAGCTGGATCTTTTCGGCCGCGTGGCTTCGCTGACCGAGGCCGCCCGGCAAAGATATTTCGCCACCGAATACGCCGCCCGAGCGACGCGGCTGATCCTCGTGGCCGACGTCGCCGAGGCTTGGCTGACCTACGCCGCCGACAACAGCTTGCTGCACATCGCGCAACAGACCGTCGACAACGCCCAGCGCAGCGTTCAGTTGACCGACGCTCGCCTGAAGGGCGGCGTCGCGCCGCGCACCGACCTGCGGCAGGCCCAGACGATCCTGGCCGCGGCCCAGGCCGACATCGCTCGCCAGCGCACGGCGGTGGCCAAGGATATCAACGCCCTGCAACTGCTGGTCGGCGCGCCCATCGACCCGGCGCTCCTGCCGACGTCGATCGAGGAGGCCGCGCCGACCCTGACCCAGGTCGCCGCGGGCGTCGGCTCGGACGTCCTGCTGCGGCGTCCGGACATCGCCCAGGCGGAGCATCAACTGCGAGCTCTGGACGCCCAGGTCGGCGCCGCCCGCGCGGCGCTGTTTCCGCGCATCACGCTGACGGGGGCGGCGGGCTATGCCAGCTCGGCCCTTTCCTCGTTATTTCAAAGCGGAGCCTTCAGCTACTCGGCGGGCGGCGGCGTGTCCTATCCGATCTTCCAGGCCGGGGCGGGGAGGGCGGGCCTGGCCTACGCCAAGGCGCAACGCGACGCGGCCCTGGCCAGCTACGAGAAGGCGATCCAATCGGCGTTCCGCGAGACCGCCGACGCCTTGGCGCGCCAAGGCACGATCGACGACGAGCGCGCCGCCGACCAGCTTCAGCTTGACGCGGCCGCCGACAGCTACAGGTTGGCCGACGCGCGCTATCGGGTTGGCAATCAGTCTTTCCTTGCCAGCCTCGACGCCCAACGCACCTACTATTCCGCCCAGAAGACCTTCGTGGCCATCGAGTTGCAGGGCGCGATCAATCGGGTCGATCTCTATCGGGCGCTGGGCGGGGATACGGCCGAGGCGGTCGCGCCGGAATAGACGCCCGCCCAACGACAAAAGCGCGCGGACCAAGGTCCGCGCGTCCAAGGCGCTAGCCAGGAGGCCGTCCTAGGCCGAGACTTCCTCGACGGGCCTGAAGCTCGCGGGGTCCAGGCCCTCCGGAACGCCCTTCACATAGAGGCCGTCCGAATGATGGTGGAAATCCTCCACCTCATAGACCTGTCCGGAAAAGACGCCGAGATGGGGCAGATCGACCCCGGTGCGCAGCAGCATGTCGCCCTGGCGAAAGACACGTTCGGTCATGGTGGGCTCCGTTCCACTCGAGGCGCAGCCTGCGGCGCCGGAGCGATAAACCCCAACACACGAATTCGTCAGATGACCAAGGGGAAGGTCTGGCGTCCCCGGTCGCCGGGAGCGACGGGCCGCGGGGCTATGGCGCGGCGCGCGGCGCGAAGGCGGCTACGAACGTCCTGACCGCCGCGTCGACCTCGGCGTCGACTTCCTGGCGGGTGGGTTCGCTGGAATGGCCGACGAGACGCGACTTGAGCATCCGGTTCTGGCACAGACCGATGAACTGGTGCGCCGCGCTCAGGGGATCGGCGGCGTCGATCAGGCCCTTGTCCCGCATCCGCGCCAGAAAGCCGCCCAGCAAGCGCGCGCCGCGCAAGGGGCCGGCCTCGTAGAACGCCTTGCCTAGCTCCGGCGACCGCTCGGCCGCCGACACGATCAGGCGGAAATGGCGCATATTGCGGTCGGACATGACGTTGGTGACATAGCGTCGACCAATCCGGGTCAAGGCCGCGCTCACATCGTCGCCTTCGTCGTCCAGCAGGTGGAACATCTCTTCGCTCTGCCAGTTACAGTAGCGTTCGACGTGGGCCTGGAAGATCTCTTCCTTACTCTTGAAGTAGTTGTAGAGCGTGCTTTTCGAGCCGCCGACCCGCGCGGCGATGGTCGACATCGATGTCGCTTCGAACCCTTCATTCAAGAAGAGTTCCGCCGCGATGTCCAGAATGGCCTCACGACGCGAGTCGCGGTCTTTGCGGGGCTTGATGTCCATCAAAATATCTCTCGACCGTACGGTACGGTCTCCTTGACGGCGCCGCAAGCGGAGCCTACTTGCTGGCTACACATATGACTATACCGTACGGTCACATCAAGGTTCTCCCCATGACGACCTTTCCCGCCGCCGCCTCGCGCCGTAACGGACCCTATCTCGCGGCGGCCAGCGCCTTGATCCTGGCCGCCTGCGCCAGTCTGCCCCCGGCCCAGGCGGCGCGGGTCGCCAAGGCCGCATCGGCCTATGAGACCGCCCAGACCCTGAGCGCCGCGCCCGTCGCCGACTGGCCGGCGGACGCCTGGTGGAAAGGCTATGGCGACGCCCAGCTGAACGCTCTCGAGGATGAAGCCCTCAAAGGCTCGCCGACGCTGGCGGCCGCCGAGGCGCGTTTGCGTCGCGCCCAGAGCCTGGTGAGCCAGGCCAAGGCCGCCGACCTGCCGCGCATCGGCGCCAGCGCCGACGCCAACGAGGCCAAGCAGAGCTATAATCTCGGCATTCCGGCCCAGTTCGTGCCCCAGGGCTACAACAGCTACGGCCGCCTGGCGCTGGACGCCAGTTGGGAGCTGGACTTCTTTGGCAAGAACCGCGCCGCCATCGCCGCCGCCACGTCGGAGGTCAAGGCCGCCGAGGCCGACGCCGCCCAGGCCAGGCTCACCCTCTCGACCGCCGTCGCCTCGACCTATGCCGAGCTTTCGCGCCTTTACGCCCAGCGCGACGTCGCCGAACAGGCCGTGCGTCTCCGCCAGGAAACCAGCGACCTGGTGGCCAAGCGCGTCGCCAACGGGCTGGACACCAAGGCCGAAAGCGAGCAGGCGGCCGCAGGTCCGCCGGCCTCGAAAGCGGAGCTTTCCGCGCTCGACGAGCAGATCGCCCTGACCCGCAACGCCTTGGCCGCCTTGGTCGGCGCGGGGCCGGATCGCGGCCTGGCTATCGTCCGTCCGGCCGCCGCCACGCTGAAGCCCTTCGGTTTGCCGGAGAACCTGCCAGCCAATCTGATCGGCCGACGTCCCGACGTGGTCGCCGCCAAGTGGCGCGCCGAGGCCGCGACCTCGCGGACCAGGCAGGCCAAGGCGGCGTTCTATCCCGACATCAACCTGACGGGCTTCATCGGCTACCAATCGCTCTATCTCGACAAGCTGTTCGCCAGCGGTTCGGACATCGGCCAGGTCGGGCCGGCCCTGCGCCTGCCGATCTTCGAGGGCGGTCGTCTCCGCGCCGGGCTGCGCGGCGCGGAGGCCGATCGCGACGCGGCCGTCGCCAGCTACGACGGCGCTCTGACCCAAGCCTTGCGCGAGGTCGCCGACGTCGCCGCCAGCCAAAAGGCGTTGACCAGCCGCCTGGCCGACGCCCGCGCCGCCTTGACGGCCAACGAGAACGCCTACCGCATCGCTCGCCTACGCTACGAAGGCCAGCTGTCGACCTATCAATCGGTGCTGCTGGCCGAACAGTCGGTGCTGGCCCAGCGCCGGGTGGTCGCCGACCTGGAAAGCCGCGCCTTCGCCCTCGACATCGCCCTGGTCCGCGCCCTCGGCGGCGGTTTCACCGGCGCCTGAACCCTCCCGACATTCGCACTCTAGGACTTACGAACATGTCCGATCCCGCTCAGCCCGCTCCCGCGACGCAGGTCGCTTCCAACGCCAAGCGCCGCCGGCAACTGACCCTGCTGGGCGGGGCCGTCGCCATCGGCGTCGTCGGCTATGGCGCCTGGTGGCTGGCTTTCGACAGCCACTATGTCGAGACCGACGACGCTTATGTCGGCGCCGAGACTGCCCAGGTCACGGCCCTGTCGCCCGGCCCGGTGGCCAAGATCTTCGTCTCGGAAACCCAGGCCGTGAAGGCCGGCGATCCTTTGGTGATCATCGACGACGCCGACGCCCGCATCGCTGTCGCCCAGGCCGAGGCCGCCTTGGGTCAGGCCGAGCGCAAGGTGAAGGGCTATTTCGCCTCCGATACGGCCCTTGCGGGGCAGTTCGAGGCCCGTCAGGCCGATGTGACCCGCGCCGACGCTCAGATCACCGCCGCGAAAGCCGACGTCGAACGCGCCCGCGTGGACCTCTCGCGTCGCCAGGCCCTGGTGTCGCAGGGCGCCGTATCGGGCGACGAGCTGACCGCCGCCCAGAACCGCTTCGCCAACGCCCAGGCCGCGCTGAACGCCGCCCAAGCCGTCCGCGCCCAGGCCCTGGCCAGCCGCGACGCCGCCCTGGGTTCGCGCGAAGCCAATACCGTGCTGATCTCTGGCGCTTCCGTTGGCGAGAACCCCGAGGTCCTGGCCGCGCGGGCGCGCCTCGAGGCGGCGCGCCTGAGCCTGGCCCGCACCGTAGTGCGCGCGCCGGTCGATGGCGTGGTGGCTCGCAAGTCGGTGCAGGTCGGCCAGCAGGTGGCGATCGGCGCGCCGATGATGGCCGTTGTGCCGGTCCGCGAGGCCTATGTCGACGCCAACTTCAAGGAAGTGCAGCTGAAGAAGGTGGTCCCCGGCCAACCGGTCGTCCTGACCTCCGACCTCTACGGCGGCGGCGTGAAGTTCCACGGCAAGGTCAAGGGCCTGGCCGGCGGCAGCGGTTCGGCCTTCTCGCTGATCCCGGCCCAGAACGCCTCGGGCAACTGGATCAAGGTCGTTCAGCGCGTTCCCGTGCGGATCACCCTGGACCCGGCCGAGCTCGCCAAGCACCCGCTGCGCGTGGGCCTCTCCATGAAGGCCAAGATCGACGTCGCGAAGTAATCCAGCGTTCGCAAGGAGACGTCCCATGGCGTCCGATCCCTCTCAAGCCTCAGGTCCGCCGCCCATGGCGGGCGGACTGCTGGCTGTCACTTCGATCGCCTTGGCGCTGGGCACCTTCATGCAGGTGCTGGACAGCACCATCGCCAACGTCTCGATCCCCACCATCGCCGGCAATCTGGGAGTCAGCTCCAGCCAGGGCACCTGGGTGATCACCGCCTTCGCCGTCGCCAACGGCGTTTCGGTGCCGCTGACGGGCTGGCTGATGGGCCGCTATGGCGTGGTCAAGACCTTCGTGGCCTCGGTGATCCTGTTCACGATCGCCTCGTTCTTGTGCGGCGTTTCCTGGAACCTGGAGTCGCTGATCTTCTTCCGCATCCTGCAAGGGGCGGTGTCGGGACCCATGATCCCCGGCTCGCAAGCCCTGCTGATCATGATCTTCCCGCCCAACAAGCGGGGCACGGCCCTGGCGATCTGGTCGATGACCACGCTGGTCGCGCCGATCTGTGGTCCGATCCTGGGCGGCTACATCTCCGACAACATCTCCTGGCCGTGGATCTTCCTGATCAACGTGCCCGTCGGCATCCTCTGCGCGGTCATCTGCTGGCGCAACATGGCCAGCCGCGAGACCCCGACCCGCAAGCTGCCGATCGATCGCACCGGTTTCATGCTGCTGCTGATCTGGGTCGGCGCGCTGCAGGTCATGCTGGACACCGGCAAGGAGGCCGACTGGTTCTCGTCGCCGGCCATCGTCGTGGAGCTGATCCTGGCGATCATCTTTTTCATCGCCTGGGTCATCTGGGAAGTGAACGAGAAGAACCCGATCGTCGACCTGTCGCTGTTCCGCTCCAGCAACTTCGTGATCGGCACGATCGCCTTCTGCCTGGGCTACGCGGTGTTCTTCGGCAACAACCTCTTGCTGCCGCTGTGGCTGCAGACTCGGATGGGCTACATCGCGACCTGGGCCGGTCTGGTGGCCGCGCCCAGCGGCGTGGTGGCGGTGTTCCTGACCCCGTTCATGGCCCGCCTGATGGGCAAGGTGGACGCCCGCTGGATGGCGACGCTGTCTCTGGCCGCGTTCGCTCTCTCGTTCTACATGCGCTCGGGCTACACGCCGGACGCCAATTTCTGGGCGCTGGTCATGCCGATGCTGGTGCAAGGCGTGGCGATGAGCACCTTCTTCATCTCGATGGTGACCATTTCGCTGAACGGCATTCCGCCGCAGCAGACGCCGCAGGCCTCGGGGTTGTCGAACTTCTCGCGGATCACCGCCGGCAGCTTCGCTGCTTCGTTGGCGACGACGATCTGGGATCGGGGTGAGTCCGTGCACCAGACGCGCCTGGCCGAAACGATGAGTTCGGGCAGCCCGGCGTGGATCGACGCGGTCGGCAAGTTGCAGGCGACCGGGATGAGCCATCTGCAGGCGGTTGGGGCGGTCACTCAGCAGGTGATCAACCAGGCCTATTTGTTGGCGGCGCTGGACTTCTTCCGCGTCTCGGCCTGGCTCTGCGTGATCCTGATCCCGCTGATCTGGCTGACGAAGCGGGCGATGAGCGGCGGCGGGGCGCACGCCGCGGCCGACTGATCCTGACTGGCGAGCGCGGTCGCGCCGCGCTCGCCATGGGCTTTTAGATCTTTTGGGCGCGCAGGCGCTTCTGCCGATCGATGGTCAGGGCGACCAACGTGGCGACCGCGCCAGAGGCCAGATAGAGACCAACGGCCGGAAGGCCCCAGAAGCTGGCCAGGCTGAGGGCCGCCAACGGGGCGAAGCCCGCGCCGATCAGCCACGACAGGTCCGAGGTCAGGGCGGCGCCCGAATAGCGGAAGCGCTTGGAGAACCGCGAGCTGACCGCGCCGGCGGCTTGACCGAAGGACAGGCCCAGGATCGCGAAGCCGATCAGGACATAGGCCGTGCGGCCGCCGCTTCCGGCGTCCATCAAGCGCGGCGCGAGAAGGCTGAAGCCGCCGATCAGAATGGCCGACAAGGCCAGTTGGTTCTGGCGGTTGATCCGGTCGGCAATCCAGCCCGAGATCATGATGGAGACGACGCCCACCAGAGCGCCAACCAGCTCGATCCGCAGGAAGGTTAGGGCTTCGTCGGGCTGGTGCAGCGTCACCCACGACAGCGGGAACACCGTCACCAGATGGAACATGGCGAAGGTGGCCAGCGGGGCGAAGGCGCCGATGATCACATTGCCGCCCTCGTGGCGGATCAGGTTGGTCAAGCGGGCAGGGCGCAACTCGCGGCGCTCGAACAGGGCGCCGAACTCGTCGGTGGCCACGATGCGCAGGCGGGCGAACAGCGCCACCACGTTGATGGCGAAGGCCGCGAAGAACGGATAGCGCCAGCCCCAGTCCAGAAAGTCCTTGGCCCCCAGGCTCGCGACGAAATAGGCGAAGAGGCCGCTGGCCAGCATGAAGCCGAACGGCGCGCCCAGTTGCGGGATCATGGCGTACCAGCCGCGCTTGTTCTCCGGCGCGTTCAGCGCCAGCAGCGAGGCCAGGCCGTCCCACGCGCCGGCCAGCGCCAGGCCTTGTCCGACGCGGCAGGCCGCCAGGGCCCAGATGGCCAGAGGTCCAACCGCGGCGTAGCCAGGCAAGAAGCTGATGGCGGCGGTCGAGCCGCCCAGCAGGAACAGCGCGATGGTCAGCTTCACGCCTCGGCCGTGGCGGCGGTCGATCATGCCGAAGATCGCCGAGCCGATGGGACGGGCGATAAAGGCCAGGGCGAAGACGCCAAACGACAGCAGAACGCCCGTCAGTCGATCGACGAATGGGAAGAACAGCTGGGGAAACACCAGCACCGAGGCGATCGCGTAGACGAAGAAGTCGAAGAACTCGGAGGTGCGACCAATCACCACACCGATGGCGATCTCGCCGGGCCGGACCCCCTTGTGGTCGGCGTGGAGTCTTCGGGCGTCGCGCTCCAGGCCCGACGACGTGGGGATTACGAATTGCTGAGCCATATGCGTTACGCGCCTTTTCCTGCCGTTCCGTCCCGTCGGTCCCGTCGCCTTTTCGGCGTTCTAAGGCGCAGCATGAGACCAAACGGACGGGTCTGGCAAACGTCTTGAACGGTGTTCGGCTCCGGCGCGCCGCGGGCGGCATTTTTTGACCTAGGACAAACCGTCCAATGTCGCGGCGCGGCGCCATCCATTATCGCGGCCGGCCATGCGTCCTAACCACCCGCCCGATCGTTACTCCCCCATGCAAGCGTTGAAGAAAATCGCCGTCGCGCCGCTCCTGCTGGCCCTCGGCGGCTGCAAGATGGTCGTGATGAACCCCTCCGGGGATATCGCGGCGCAGCAGCGCGACCTGATCATCATCGCCACCGTGCTGATGCTGCTGATCATCGTGCCGGTGATCATTCTCACGCTGCTGTTCGCGTGGAAGTACCGTCGCTCGAACGAGGCGGCGAAGTACGATCCCGATTGGCACCATTCGACGCGACTGGAGATCGTGATCTGGGCCGCCCCGCTGGTGATCATCACCATCCTGGGCGCGGTGACCTGGACCAGCACGCATCTGCTGGACCCCTATCGACCGCTGGACCGTATCGCGCCCGGCCGAGCCGCCGCCACGAAGCCTTTGAAGGTCCAGGTCGTCGCCCTCGATTGGAAATGGCTGTTCATCTATCCGGAACTGGGAATCGCCACGGTCAATGAACTGGCGGCGCCGGTCGACACGCCGATCGATTTCGACCTGACCAGCTCGTCGGTGATGAACTCGTTCTACGTTCCCGCCTTGGCCGGCCAGATCTACGCCATGCCCGGGATGCGAACCCAGCTGCACGCCGTGATCAACAAGCCCGGCGAGTACGAGGGCTTTTCGGCCAATTACAGCGGCGCGGGCTTCTCGGACATGCGCTTCAAGTTCCATGGCCTGAGCCAGGCCGACTTCCAGCAATGGGCGCGGGACGTCCGCGGCGGCAAGGGCGAGCTGAACCGTTCGGTCTATCTCGTCTTGGAAAAGCCGAGCCAGAAGACCCCCGTGCAGCGCTTCGCATCGGTCGATCGCGACCTGTTCGACGCGGCCGTCAATCGCTGTGTCGAGCCTGGCAAGATGTGTCAGCACGACATGATGCGCATCGACGCGGCCGGCGGCCTCGGCATGGCCGGCGTCTACAACGTCACCACCCTGGAATACGACAAGCGCGTCCGGCGCGGGGAGGGCGGTCTGCGCGCGTTCGTCGCCGCGCTCTGCGCCCCGCCCAAAGCCACGACCGCGTCTGTCGCCCGCTGATTCAGCCTAGAGACCTCAATGTCCCCGGATCTCGTCAAATTCCTCTTCGGCCGTCTCACCTGGGACGCCATTCCGTTCCACGAGCCGATCCTGCTCGCCACCTTCGCGGTCGTCGCCCTGGGCGGCGTCGCGGTGCTGGGCCTGCTGACCTACTACAAGGCCTGGGGCTATCTCTGGCGCGAGTGGCTGACCAGCGTGGATCACAAGAAGATCGGGGTGATGTACATCATCCTGGCGATCGTCATGCTGCTGCGCGGCTTCGCCGACGCGCTGATGATGCGCGCGCAGCAGGCGATCGCGTTTGGCGATCACGCCGGCTACCTGCCGCCTCACCACTATGACCAGATCTTCACGGCCCACGGCGTGATCATGATCTTCTTCGTGGCGATGCCGCTGGTGACGGGCCTGATGAACCTGGTCGTGCCGCTGCAGATCGGCGCGCGCGACGTGGCCTTTCCGTTCCTGAACAACTTCAGCTTCTGGATGACGGTCGGCGGCGCGGTGACGGTGATGCTGTCGCTGTTCGTCGGCGAGTTCGCCCGCACGGGCTGGCTGGCCTACCCGCCGCTCTCGAACCTGGCCTACAGTCCCGACGTCGGGGTCGACTACTACATCTGGGCGCTGCAGGTGGCGGGCGTGGGCACCACGCTGTCGGGCATCAACCTGATCGTCACGATCATCAAGATGCGCGCGCCCGGGCTCAGCCTGATGAAGATGCCGGTCTTCACCTGGACGTCGCTGTGCACGAACGTGCTGATCGTCGCGACCTTCCCGATCCTGACCGCCACCCTGGCCCTGCTGACGGCGGACCGTTACCTCTACACGAACTTCTTCACGAACGACTTCGGCGGCAACCCGATGATGTACGTGAACCTGATCTGGATCTGGGGCCACCCGGAAGTCTACATCCTGATCCTGCCGGCCTTCGGCGTTTTCTCGGAAGTGGTGTCCACCTTCTGCGGCAAGCGCCTGTTCGGCTACAGCTCCATGGTCTACGCCACCGTGGTCATCACCATCCTGTCGTACCTGGTGTGGCTGCACCACTTCTTCACGATGGGCTCGGGCGCCAGCGTGAACTCGTTCTTCGGGATCACCACGATGATCATCTCGATCCCGACGGGCGCGAAGATCTTCAATTGGCTGTTCACGATGTACCGCGGCCGGATCCGCTTCGAGACGCCCATGCTCTGGACGGTCGGCTTCATGGTCACCTTCGTGATCGGGGGCATGACCGGCGTGCTGCTGGCCGTTCCGCCCGCCGATTTCGTTCTGCACAACAGCCTGTTCCTGATCGCGCACTTCCATAACGTGATCATCGGCGGCGTGGTGTTCGGCATGTTCGCCGGTATCAACTACTGGTTCCCCAAGGCCTTTGGCTTCAGGCTCAATTCCTTCTGGGGCAAGGTCTCATTCTGGTGCTGGCTGGTCGGCTTCTGGGTCGCCTTCGCGCCGCTCTACGTGCTGGGCCTGATGGGCGTCACCCGTCGCCTGAACCACTTCGAGGACCCCTCGCTGCAGATCTGGTTCGTGATCGCCGCCATCGGCGCCGTGATCATCCTGTTCGGCATCCTGGCGTTCCTGGTCCAGATCATCGTCAGCATCCGCGATCGCGAGGCGCTGCGCGACGTGACCGGCGATCCGTGGGGCGGCCGCACCCTGGAATGGGCGACCTCGTCGCCGCCGCCGGCCTACAACTTCGCCTTCACGCCGGTCATCCATCAGATCGACGCCTGGTGGGACATGAAGCAACGGGGCTATGAGCGTCCGACCAGCGGCTTCATCCCGATCCACATGCCCGCCAACACCGGCGCCGGCGTGGTGCTGGCCGGGATCAGCACGGTGCTGGGCTTCGCGATGATCTGGCACATCTGGTGGCTGGCGGCGCTGTCGTTCGTGGCGCTGATCGGCTCGACGATCGTCCACACCTTCAACTTCAAACGTGACTACTACATCCCGGCCGAGGAGGTCGTCCGTGTCGAGGACGAGCGCACCCAGGCCCTGCGGAGCCTCGCCTGACCATGGCCTCTCACGCTCAAACCCTGACAGCGGCCGACGCCGATCGGTTCCACATGACCGAGGAGCACCATCCGGAGAACGGGACCCTGCTGGGGTTCTGGATCTACCTGATGAGCGACTGCCTGATCTTCGCCGTGCTGTTCGCGGCCTATGCGGTGCTGGGGCGCAACTACGCGGCCGGCCCGTCGGGCGCGGACCTGTTCGAGCTGCCGGTCGTGGCGGTGAACACAGGGCTGTTGCTGTTCTCGTCCATCACCTACGGCTTCGCCATGCTGTCCGCCCAGGCGGGCCGCAAGACGCCGACCCTGTTCTGGCTGGCGATCACGGGTCTGTTCGGCGCCGGCTTCCTAACGCTGGAGCTTACCGAGTTCGCCCACCTGATCCACGAGGGCGCGGGGCCGCAGCGCAGCGCCTTCCTGTCGTCGTTCTTCACGCTGGTCGGCACGCACGGCCTGCACGTGACCTTCGGCATCATCTGGCTGGTCACCCTGATGGTCCAGGTCGGCCAACGCGGGCTCGACGAGGCCATGCGTCGCCGTCTGATGTGCCTGTCGATGTTCTGGCACTTCCTCGACGTCATCTGGATCGGCGTCTTTTCGTTCGTCTATCTGCTGGGAGTCCTGAAATGACCGCCGCCGACACCCACGCCCCCGGCGCGCACGAAGGTCACGGCCACGACGCCGGTCACGGCAGCCTGAAGGACTATGTCATCGGCTTCGTCCTGGCGGTGATCCTGACGGCCATCCCGTTCTGGCTGGTCATGGGCCATGTGTTGCCGACCGCTCAGATGACCGCCGTGGCGGTGATGGGGCTGGCGGTGATCCAGGTGCTGGTCCACATGATCTATTTCCTGCACATGAACTCGCGTTCGGAAGGCGGATGGACCCTGCTGGCCCTGATGTTCACCCTGATCCTGGTCGTGATCACGCTGAGCGGATCGCTCTGGGTGATGCACAACCTCAATACCCACATGATGCCGGTGACCGCTCACGACATGCAGCAGATGCCTTGAGGCGGTCCGCGAGCGGCGGCGCCGGGGCTATCCTCTTCATCAGCCTCTGCGCCGTCCTCACCGTGCTGTTCCTGAGCTTGAGCGCCTGGCAGGTTCAGCGCCGGGCCTGGAAGCTCGATCTGATCGCGAGCGTCGAGCGGCGTATTCACGCCGCGCCCGTTCCCGCGCCGGGGCCGGCGGCCTGGCCCGGGATCTCCGGCCAAGCCGACGCCTACCGCCGCGTGGCGCTGACCGGCGTCTACGATCATGCCCGCGAGACTCTGGTCCAGGCCGTGACCGAGAAGGGCGCGGGCTTCTGGGTCATGACGCCGTTGCGGGTCGACCAAGGTTTCACGGTCCTGGTGAACCGAGGCTTTGTTCCGGGCGACCTCAGGCTGGCCAGCACCCGGGCGGCCGGTCAGGTAAAGGGTCCCGTCTCCGTCATCGGACTGCTGCGCTTGAGCGAGCCCCATGGCGGGTTCCTACGCGCGAACCGGCCGGGGGAGGGCCGCTGGTATTCCCGTGATGTGCAGGCCATCGCGACCGCGAAGGGTCTTTCGGAAGTCGCGCCGTATTTCGTGGACGCCGATGGCGCGCCCAATCCAGGCGGCTGGCCGCTGGGCGGGTTGACGGTGGTGCGGTTCCCCAACAGTCATCTGGTCTACGCGCTGACCTGGTTTGGCCTGGCCTTGCTGACCGGCGGCGCGGGCGTCTACGTGTGGCGAGAGGCGAGGCGGGAGACGCGACGGGCATGACGCCGACGGCCAGCATGGTGATCTCCGGCGTCTCGGGATGGCTCTCGGGCGCGCGCGCGGCCGAAAACGCCAACGGTCCGGCCGACGCCATCGCCCGCCAGAACATGCTGCAGCTGATCCACCTGCGCTGGATCGCGGTGCTGGGCCAGGTCGTCACCATCCTGGCGGTTCATTTCAGCCTCGGCTTCAAGGTGCCGCTGGCGGCGATGATGCTGGTGCTGGCGGGCCTGGTGGCGTTGAACCTGTTCAGTCTGCTGCGGCTAAAGCGCGGCGCCCCGCTGGGACCGTATGACCTGTTCGCGGCCTTGGCCCTCGATGCTCTGGCTCTGACCGCTCAGCTCTATTTCAGCGGCGGCGCCACCAACCCGTTCACGACCCTCTATCTGCTGCACGTGATCCTCGGCGCGGTGCTGCTGGAGGCGTGGGCGACCTGGGCGATCGTGGCGCTGACCACGTTCTGCTTCGTGATGCTGCTGAGCTTCAATCGGCCGATCATCGCCTCTGGGCTCAGCGATCAGGCGTTTTTCGACCTCTTCCTGATGGGCATGTTGCTGGGCATCGTGCTCGACGCCCTGTTGCTGGTCACCTTCGTCGGGCGGATCAACGCCAACCTGCGCCGACACGACGCGCGGCTGGCCGAACTTCGGCAGCGGGCGGCCGAGGAGACCCACATCGTCCGCATGGGCCTCCTGGCGTCTGGAGCGGCCCACGAGTTGGGCACGCCCCTGGCGACCCTGGACGTGATCCTGGGCGACTGGCGGCGGATGCCGATCTTCGCGGGCAACCCGGAGCTGGCCCAGGAGCTTGAGGACATGCGCGGCGAGGTCCGGCGCTGCAAGTCGATCGTCACTGGCGTTCTGATGTCGGCGGGCGAGGCGCGCGGCGGCGAGGTCCGCGTCAGCACCCTGCGCGCCTTCATGGACGAGGTCGCGGGCGAGTGGCGAGCGACGCGCGGCGATCAGGCGCTGGTCTATGAAACCGACCTCGTCGCCAAGACGCCCATCGCGGCGGAATCCACCCTCAAGCAGGTGATCCACAACGTCCTCGACAACGCCTTGGAGGCCTCGCCCGGCGCGGTGCGGCTCCGGGTCGGGGCTAGCGAGGGCTGGTTGCGGATCGAGGTGGATGACGACGGCCCGGGCTTTACCGATGAGACCCTGGAAAACTTTGGCGCGCCTTACAACTCCACCAAGGGGCGGGCTGGAGGCGGCTTGGGTCTTTTCCTGGTCGTCAACGTTCTGCGCAAGCTGGGCGGCGCGGCGCGGGCCGAGAACCGACCTGAAGGCGGCGCGCGCGTCGTTCTGACCCTGCCGTTGGCGGCCCTGGAGATCGAGGATGGCCGCGATGCCTGACCGCAAGCTGATCATCGTCGAGGATGACGAGAAGTTCGCCGCCACCTTGAAGCGGTCGTTCGAGCGCCGCGATTACGAGGTCGTGCATGTGCGCGGCCTGGATGAGGCTCTGACGGCGCTTGAGACCTTCGCGCCGCGCTACGCCGTGGTCGATCTGAAGCTGGCCGGCGAGTCCGGCTTGGCCTGCGTGCGGGCCTTGGCCCAGCGTGACCCGGACATGCTGATCGTGGTTTTGACGGGGTTCGCTAGCATCGCTACCGCCGTGGAGGCCATCAAGCTGGGCGCACGCCACTACCTGGCCAAGCCTTCGAATACCGACGACATCGAAGCGGCGTTCCATAAGCGCGACGGCGACGTCGACGCCACGATCGGCGAGCGCGCCACCTCGATCAAGAACCTGGAGTGGGAGCGGATTCACCAGACCTTGGTCGAGACCGACTTCAATATCTCGGAAACGGCGCGGCGGCTGGGGATGCACCGCCGCACCCTGGCGCGCAAGCTGGAGAAGCGCCGGATCAGTTGATCCGGCGCTCCAGACCTCAACTCTTGATCAGGTCGCGCAGCTGCGCCACCGCCCGATCGGGCGGCGACTGGTAGCCGATCGGCCCAACGAACTGTCCTTTGGCGTCGAACAGATAGATCGCCGAGGAATGATCGATCGTGTACCCGCCGCCGTCCTGCGGGACCTTCTGATAGTAGATCCTGTATTCCTTGGCGGCCTTGGCGACGGCCGCTGGCGTTCCCGTGAAACCTCGGATGCGCGGATCGAAGTTCGACAAATAGATCTTCAGTTGCCGTGGCGTGTCCCGCTCGGGGTCCACCGAGACGAAGACGACATTCAGCTTGTCGGCGTCGGGCCCCAAGGCTTTCAGCCACGACGTCAGGTCCGCCATCGTCGTCGGACAGACCTCTGGGCAATAGGTGAAGCCGAAGAATATCGCCGTGGGTTTCCCAAGCAGCGACTTCTCGCTGACCGGTTTGCCGTCCTGGTCGATCAGGTTGAACGGCCCGCCGATCTGGAGCAGCGAGCGCCCGGTCTCGTCCTTGGGATGACAGGCGGCCAGGGGCATGGCGGCCAAGACCGCCAGGCCCGTCGCGATCAGCATCCGGCGCATCAGTGGTTCATGCCGGGCATGGATGGCATGGACGGTATACGCACCGTGGCCTCGACCTTCACCGGCGCGGCCTTCTGGAACTTCAAGACCATCGGGATCTTGGCGCCGTCCTTAAAGGCTACCTTGGGCGAAATCAGCATCAGGTGCTCGCCGCCCGGCTTCAGGGCCACGGCCTTGCCCGCGGGCAAGGGCAAGCCGTCCAGCTTGCGCATCCGCATGACGCCGCCGTCCATGGACATCGAGTGGATTTCGCCGTGATCGGCGGCCGTGGTCTCGACCGTGACCAAGCGATCGTCGGCGCTGGCGGTCAGGGTGACGTAGCATCCGCCGGCGAGGGCTCCGGCGGGCGCCGGGCGGCACCAGGCCTCGGTCGCGGTCACGACGGGCGCCGCCGCCTGGGCCGTGGACGCCGTCAGCAGGGCGGCGAGGGCGATGAGAGAGAGGGTCTTCATGTTCAGGCTCCGGCCTTGATGCACGGCGACAGGGTCAGCCGACGGTAAATGAGATCGAGGAGCAGCACCGTGATGAGCGACGCTCCGACGAGGGGATAGAGAAGGGCTAGGGGCAGCACGATGGCCAACAGGCCGGCATAGGCGCCGGGGCGAGTGGGGCGGGGCGGAGCGGCGAGGCGCCCTTTTGGGCGACGCTTCCACCACATGACCAGGGCCGAGACTCCCAGAAGCCAGATGGCGACGCAGCCAGCCAGCATGACGAGCTTGTTGACGAGGCCAAACTCCTGCCCCTGGTGGACGGAGATGCTCCACTCGATGGCCTTGGCGGCCGGGCCGAACCGCCGATAGCCGATATCGTCCAGGACGTGGCCGTCGCGGCCATCCAGATAGAGGGTCCGCGTCCGCTCGACATGGTCGGGCATATAGGACGCCGTCCACGTTCCGCCCGGCGCCTGGGGCAGGGTGAGGGTGAAGCCGTCCGTCAGACCGTCAGCCCGAGCCTTGGCGACGATGTCGTCGACGCCCAGGACCTTGGCCTGCATCATGCGGGCATGTTCGTCCGCGCTCATCCCGGGCATGGGCGACGGACTGGACGTGTCCGGCGGCGCGTGGGCGCCCAGGGCCCAGGGCACGCCGTCACGCTCGACGGATTTGACGGGGTGATGCCGCTCGGCGATCGGCGGTTTGGGGCGGCCCCAACCGGCTTCGGTTGTCAATTGCCGCACTTCCTTGCCCCAGAAGATCGACCAGGGCATTCCGGTCGCCGCCAGGAAAACGATGACGATCCCCGCGAAGGCGCCGGTCACCGCGTGCAGGTCGCGCCAGAAGAGGCGCCTGGCCGGTCCGCCCCGCACCGTCACCACGCCGCCGTTCTGGCCGCGCGGCCACCACAGGAAGACGCCGGTGGCGACCAGCACGATGGCCCAGCCCGCGACGACTTCGACAAGGCCATTCATCACGGGACCGGCGATGTCGAGGCTGTGCACGCGTTTGATCACGCCCATGACGCCGCCGGGCGTGGTGACTCCCAGATAGCCGCCGTCGTGCGGGTCGACATAGGCTGTCCTTTGATGCGCCTTGTCGCCGACCATCACCTGCACGGAGCGATCGCCCCGAGACGGGATGATGAGTTGGGTGGCCTTGGCGCCGGCTCCAGTTTCGGCGCTGGCGATCCAGGCGGAGGGCGGCGCCCGCGCGGGACGATCGGCCACGACCACCAGCGGACGATGAATGATCGCCGTCAGTTCGGTCTTGAACAGATAGACGCCTCCGGTCAGGGCCATCAGCATCAGAATGGGCAGGACGAGAAGGCCCGCGTAGAAGTGCCAGCGCCAGAAGGCGCGATACACTTCGCCGGCCGGAGTCCTGACCTCGGAGCTTGGAATTTCGCTCATCGTTATCTTCCCGATGGGCGCGGCGACCCAGGAGCCGCCGCGCCACGGATTAGAACGAGACGGTCACGCCGCCGAACACCGAACGCCCGTCGCCCGGCCACAAGGTGGCGGTCCCCGCGGTCCAGGTGATGGCGGCCTGGGTGTTGGAGACATAGGCCTTGTCGGCCAGGTTGCGGGCGTCGAGGAAAAGCGAGACCTCGGGCGTGACCTTCCATCCCGCGTTGAGGTTGAGGATCGCGTAGGACGGCGCGGTCTTGGTGTTGCTGTAATCGATCCACTGGTCCGTCGCCGACCACTCGACCGACGGCGCCACGAACCAGCCGCGCGGGTCGTCGTAGCGCACTTCCGAGCGGTAGAAGTTCTTGGGCACGATCGGCAGTCGGTTATCGCGGTAGACCGCGTCGCCGTCGAAGTGGAAGTCGGAATATGTCCAGCTCTGACGAATCCGCCAATGCGGGGCCACCGCCCAGTCCAGCGCCGCCTCGATCCCTTGGTGGATGGTCTTGTCGGCGTTGAAGGTCGAGGCCGGAATCGACGAACTGACCGCGTATTGCAGCATCTCGCCCTTCAGGTTGGCGCGATAGAGCGTCAGGTCGTAGGTGAACGGACCCCGATGGCCGCGCGCGCCGACCTCGCCGGTCCAAGCTTTCTGGGCCTTGACGGGCGCGAAGCCGATATTGGTGGGCGACATCGAGCCGAAATTGGGCGGTTCGACCGACCGCGTCAGATTGGCGAAGACCTGGTTTCCCGCGTCGTCCTGCCACAACAGGCCGATGCGGGGCGAAAGCCAGTCATAGGTCTTGGAGGCGGTTAGGTTGAAGGTGCTCTTCACGCCTGGGACGGCGACGCTGACATAGTCGCGCTCGGCTTGGCCCCAGGTCGCGCCGCCCACCACGGCGATGTGGTCGCTGACGAACACCCGGCCTTCGCCGAAGACATCGATGGCCTTGGCGTTCTGGTAGGAGACCGACTGCAGCGCCCCGCGTCCCCCGCGATTGTTGATGTAGAAGTGGGAGTCCAGATCGCCCTGCCGATACCAGGCGCCGAAGAAGGCGTCGGCCTTCAGGTCGCCGACGCGGCCGTCCCAGTCGAACCGGCCAAAGGCGCCGTAGTTGCGGCTCTTCTGGTCGATGACCTGGAAGATCGGGTGGTCCAGATCTTTCCAGACGGCGTACAGCGAGCCTTGGAACACTAGGTCGTCATTCAGCCGCCAGGTCGTCGCCAGCGAGCCGCGCACGCCGCGCTGGTTGCGGCCCTGGTCGCCGGCCAGGTTGCCGGCGGGGGTCTGGCGCGGGTTGGCGTTGAACTGGTCCAGCGTCAACGCGCCGGGGATTTCTTGATTGATGTTCGAACCGTTGACGATGAACCGCACCTCGCGGTCCTGGCCGAAGCCTCGGCCGATATTGAGGCTGCCGAACTGGATGTTCTGCTGGCTCTGCGAGCGCCAGCCCTGGCTAGTCTGGTTCGTGCCAGCGGCGTAGATGTCCCAGTCGCCGATTTGGCGGGCGATGGCGACATGCTCCCGGATCATGCCGAACGAGCCGCCATCGAGTCGGAACTGGTTGGAGAAGCCCGCGTCCTTGCCCGTCGGCGTGACCATGTTGATCGCGCCGCCCAGCAGAGCGCCGCCGAAGCGCAGGGCGTTGCCGCCGCGATAGACCTCGGCGTAGCGGGTGTTGAGCGGATCGGCGATCTGACTGTCGCCATAGCCGTCGGCCTCGTTCAGCGGCACGCCGTCCTGGGCCAGCAGCAGACCCCGGTTGTGGTTGGCGTTGCCGATCCCCGAGCCTCGGATCGAGATGCGAACGTCGCCGCCCCACTTGCGCTGCGCATAGACGCCCGGCGCGTCGCGCAGCATGTCGTCCAGGGCCAGGGCCTCGCGGTTGATGTAGGATTCTTGTGAGATCACCGACACGGCGCCCGGGGTTTCGGACAGCCGCTTGCGCGCGGCCGCCACCACGGGCGGGTCCTCGGCGTTGGGGCGGGCGGTGACGATGACCGAGGAGACCTGGTTCTGATCAGGATCGGGATTGGCCCAGGCGGCGACCGGGGCGAGAAAAAGGGCGGCCGACGAGGCCAGCAGGAGAGATTTCATGGTCTGAGTCCTTCGACCGCGTGCGGCGGCCGTGCATGATCTGCGGCGCGCGGCGATCAGGTCGCGCGCACGATGTCAGGACCGGTCGCGAGCGACCGGCGGTCAGATCAGGAGGACGGGAGGACCAGTCGGGGGCGGCGGAGGCGCGGCCAGGCCTCGGCCGGGGGCGACCGCGCGCTCCAGAGGAGTCGGCGGCGCCAGATAGACGACAAGCTGGACGGCGTCGGTCGCGGTGACCGTGGGGGGCGGAGCGGCCGCGCCCTGGGAGGCGAAGGGGCAGCCGCCGTCGTGAGCGGCCTTCTTGTCTTGGCTGTCGCCCTTGTGCCCGGCCAGGCTTTGTCCGGGCTCGACCATCCTGGCGCCGTCGCCGGTGCAGAGCACCAGGGCGAATGGCAGGCCATTACGCGGCTCGGCGCCCGGCATGTAGCCGGCCGGAATCATGATCTTCAGCGCGATCGCCAGGGTCGCGAGCACCAGGAAGGCGTCGCGCGCAAGCAGTCTTGCGGTGGCGGTCAAGCGAGTCACGTCGGCCGCTTTAGCGCAGTCGCTCGCGCTTGTCTTCGGGACAATCGGTCCATGCCGCCCTTCGCGGAAGGTCGCGCCCGGATGGCGCGACGCCGTCGTTCCCGCTAAGACCCGCGCCATGCTGCGTATTTCGGAACTGAAGCTGCCGCTCGGCCACACGCCGGAAGCGATGAAGCCCGCGATTATCGAGCGCCTGGGGATCAAGGCCGACGATCTCGAGGGCTTTGAGATTGCCCGCCGGGCCCACGACGCGCGCCGCAAGTCGGCGATCCTGATGGTCTATACCGTCGATGTGAGTCTGCGCGACGAGGCCGCCGTACTGGCGCGGTTCGCCGGAGACCACCACGTGCGCGTTAGGCCGGACACGTCCTACAAGCTGGTGGCCAAGGCGCCCGAGGGCTTCGACGGTCCGCGCCCCGTGGTCATCGGCGCTGGCCCCTGCGGATTGTTCGCCGGTCTGATCCTGGCTCAGATGGGCCTCAAGCCCATCATCGTCGACCGCGGCAAGGTCGTGCGCGAGCGGACTAAGGACACCTGGGGCCTGTGGCGGCGCGGGGAGTTGAATCCCGAGTCCAACGTGCAGTTCGGCGAGGGCGGGGCGGGGACCTTCTCGGACGGCAAGCTCTACAGCCAGATCAAGGACCCGCGCTTCCTGGGACGCAAGGTTCTGGAGGAGTTCGTCAAGGCCGGCGCGCCCGAGGAGATCCTGACCGAGGCCCACCCGCATATCGGCACCTTCCGACTGGTGCACATGGTCGAGCAGATGCGGGCGCTCATCGAGAGCCTGGGCGGCGAGTATCGCTGGCGAAACAAGGTCGAGGACTTCGATATCGAGGTCGGCGCGGATGGTTCGCGCCGGTTGAAGGGCCTCCATATCGCCGGCGGTGACTACGTGCCCACGACCCACGTGGTCATGGCCCTGGGCCACAGCGCGCGCGACACCTTCCAGACCCTGTACGATCGCGGCGTTCATATCGAGGCCAAGCCCTTCTCGATCGGCGTGCGGATCGAGCATCCTCAGTCCTGGATGGACAGGGCGCGGTTCGGCGACTGCGCCGGCCACCCCGATCTGGGCGCGGCCGACTATAGCCTGTCGCACCACTGCGCGAACGGCCGCACGGTCTATAGCTTCTGCATGTGTCCGGGCGGCACGGTGGTGGCGGCGACTTCCGAGCCCGAGCGCGTCGTCACCAACGGCATGAGCCAATATTCGCGCAACGAACGGAACGCCAATTCCGGCTTCGTGGTCGGCATCGACCCGGAGCGCGACTATCCTGGCCACCCGCTGGCGGGCGTCGCGTTCCAGCGCAAGTGGGAGAGCCTGGCCTATGTGGCGGGCGGGTCCAGCTACCGGGCGCCGGGCCAGAAGGTCGGCGACTTCTTGGCTGGACGACCCTCGTCGGCGCTGGGCGAGGTCACCCCCTCCTACAAGCCGGGCGTGACGCTGACGGATCTGTCGACCTGCCTGCCGGACTTCGTGATCGAGGCCATGCGCGAAGCGCTGCCGGTCTTCGGGCGCCAGATCCCCGGCTATGACCATCCCGACGTCCTGCTGACCGGCGTCGAGACCCGCACGTCATCGCCGGTGCGGATCACGCGCGGCAAGGACTTCCAGAGCGTGAACACCGCCGGGCTCTATCCGGCCGGCGAGGGCGCGGGCTACGCCGGCGGGATCCTTTCGGCCGCGGTCGACGGGATCAAGGTGGCCGAGGCCGTCGCCCTGGCCTATGTGGCCGAGGGGCTGATCCCCGCGACGGCCTGACGGCCATCGCGGGGCTTCGCGCCTATTCGGCCGGAATGGCGGCCTGGGCCAGCGTCGGATAGTCCGTATAGCCTTCGGCGCCAGGGCCGTAGAAGGTGGCCGGAACCGGCGCGTTCAGAGGCGCGCCCGTCTTCAGGCGCTCGACCAGGTCCGGATTGGCGATGAAGGCCTTGCCGAACGCGATAGCGTCGGCCTTTCCGGCGTCCAGAGCGGCGTTGGCGCTGGCGAGGTCGAATTTCTCGTTGGCGATGTAGACGCCGCCGAAGGCCGCCTTCAGTCGCGGACCCAGGCTATCGGCGGCCTCGTATTCGCGGGCGGAAACGAAGCCGATCTTGCGCTCGCCCAGCGCCTTGGCGACATAGCCGAAGGTGGCCGGCAGGTCGCTGTCGCCCATCGAGTGGCTGTCCGCGCGCGGCGCCAGGTGGACGCCGACGCGGTCGGCGCCCCAGACGGAAATGGCCGCGTCCGTCGCTTCCAGCAGCAGGCGGGCGCGGTTCTCGATCGAGCCGCCGTACTGGTCGGTGCGCTGGTTGGACCCGTCCTGCAGAAACTGGTCGAGCAGATAGCCGTTGGCGCCGTGCAGTTGCACGCCGTCGAAGCCGGCGGCCTGGGCGTTCTCCGCGCCCTGGCGGAAGGCTTCCACGACGCCGGCGACCTCCTCGGTGGTCAGGGCGCGCGGCGTCGGATAGGGGCGTTCGGGACGCAGCAGGCTGACGTGGCCCTTGGCCGCGATCGCGCTGGGCCCGACCGGGGTTTCGCCATTCAGCAGCGAGGGGTCGGAAATGCGGCCGACGTGCCAGATCTGCATGAAGATGCGGCCGCCCTTGTCGTGGACGGCCTTGGTCACCTGCTTCCAGGCCTCGACTTGATCCTTGGACCAGATGCCCGGAACGCCCGCGTAGCCGACGCCTTGCGGCGTGACCGGCACGCCTTCGGAAATGATCAGCCCGGCCGAGGCGCGCTGGCCGTAGTACTCGGCCATCAGGGCGTTGGGCGTGTGGGTCGGACCGGCGCGCAGACGCGTCAGGGGCGCCATGACCACGCGATTGGCCAGGGTCAGGTCGCCGATGCGCAGCGAGTCGAACAGGTTAGGCATGAAGGATGTCCGTCGAACAACGGCGCCGACCCTCCGTCGGCGTCTACGCGGCTATCTGGGGCTGGCCTTCCCAATCGCAACCGTAACTCGTTCTATTTCATCTAAAAGCCCGGGGCCTAAATCGGAAAATCTGGCTTGGCCGCCTCAGCGGGGCCGTCGGTGTTTGTCGAGGTCGAGTCCGTGGCGAGCGACCTTGTCATAGAAGGTCTTGCGGGGAATGCGCAGGACCTTCAGCGCCGAGCGGACGTCGCCGCCACAACCGGCCAGAACCTCCTCGATCACACGCGCCTCGTAGGTCGCCACCCGCTCGGGCAGCGAGGGTTGTTCGGCGATTGAGGGCGGCGCTGGGTCGGCGAGGCCGAGGGCCACGCGCTGGGCGTAGTGACCCAACTCTCGAACATTGCCGGGCCAGTCGTGATTGTGCAAACGCCAGCGCACGCGCTCGTCGATCGAGGGCTGCGGCCCGTTTAGCCGCTCGCAGGCCCGCGCCAGGAAGTGGGCGAACAGCAGCGGAACGTCCTCGCGCCTTTCGCGCAGGGGCGGGATGCGAATACGCACGACGTCCAGGCGGTGGAAGAGGTCCTGACGAAACGTTCCCGCCGCCACGGCCTCGGCGAGATCGCCCTTGGCGGCGGCGACGACACGGAGGTCCAGCGTATGGGCGCGGTTGGAGCCCAGCGGCGTGATCTCGCGCTCTTCGAGCACGCGGAGGAACTTGCCCTGGGCGTCGGGCGCGAGGGTTTCGATCTCGTCGAGGAACAGCGTGCCGCGATCCGCTTGTTGGACGCGCCCGACACGCTGGCGCACGGCGCCGTTGAAGGCCCCCAGTTCATGGCCGAAGAGTTCGCTGTCCAACGCCTGAACGGGCAAGGCGGCGCAGTCGACCGCGACGAACTCGCGATCACGACGGCGTCCCCAGGCGTGGAGCGCGCGCGCCGCCAGCTCCTTGCCGACGCCGGTCTCGCCCTCCAACAGCACATCGATATCGGCCGAGGCGAGCTGGCGCAGCGTGGCGCGCAGGCGCTCCATGACGGGCGTCTGGCCGATCAGGGGCCAGTCGTCGCGCGCCTCGTCGGCGATGGTTCGCAGCTGACGATTTTCCAGGACGAGCCGGCGCTTCTCCAGGGCGCGACGCACGCTGCTGACCAGGCGATCGGGCGCGTAGGGCTTGGCGACGAAGTCGTAGACGCCGTCCCGCATGGCCTCGACCGCCTCGGAAACGTCGGCGTGGCCGGTGATCAGGATAACGGGGAGGTCCTCGTCCCGCGCCTTCAGGCGAACAAACAACTGGCGGCCGTCCATGCGCGGCATCCGAATGTCGCTGACCACCACGCCGGCGAAGCCGTCGGGCAGGGCGGCCAGCGCCGTCTCGGCCGAGGCGAAGGCCAGAACCTCGAAGCCCGCCAAGCGCAGCGCCTGGATATTGGCTTCGCGCAAGGCCTCGTCGTCGTCGATGAAAGCGACCTGGTTCACGGAAAGCGGATGGGCGGAAGCGGGCATCACGAACGCGCCTTGGGCAGGGACAGGACGAAGCACGCGCCGCGCGGCGCGGGCTCGAAGCTAAGCTCGCCGCCGAACTGCGCTACGATATCGCGGCTAATGACCAGGCCCAGGCCCAGACCTCGGGGCTTTGCGGTCGCGAACGGTGTGAACAGGGTCTTGGCGGCTTCCGCGGCGACGCCCGGGCCGTTGTCGGCCACCGCGACGCGAACCCTCGCCCGCTTGACCGAGACCGCTATGCGGATTTCGGGATCGGGCCGGTTTTCGAGGGCCTCAAGGGCGTTCTGCAGCAGGTTGACCAGCACCTGCTCCAGGCGGAAGCGCTCGGCCATCACCTGGGCGGCTTCATCGGCCTCGTTTCGAACAACACGCACCCCCTGTTGACGCAGGCGCGGGCCGAGCAGCAGCAGCGCGCCGTCGATCGCATCGCGCAGCAGAACCGGGGCGGGCGGGGAGCCCGACCTGCGGGCAAAGGCGCGCAACTCGTCGGTGATCCGGCCGATGCGGTCGGTCAGACCCGCGATCAGCCCTAGATTGGCCTTGACCGTCTTGTCGTCGGCGCGTTCCAGGAAGATCGCGGCGTTGTCGGCATAGGCGCGGATGGCCGCGACCGGCTGGTTGATCTCGTGCGCCACGCCCGCCGCGATCTGGCCCAGGATGGCCAGCTTGTTGGATTGGATCAGTTCGTCCCGCATCAGGTGAACATGCGCTTCGGCGCGGCGCCGTTCTTCCATCTCGACCGTCAGGCGCTGGTTCGCGGCGCTGAGTTCGGCGGTGCGCTCCTGGACGCGGGTCTCCAGCTCCCGGCGCGCGGCGTCCTGGCGGGCGGCGCGAACGGCGCCCTGGCTTCGCCACCGCAGGATCGTCGCGGCGCCGGCGCAGAGCGCGAGCCCTATCATCAGCGCGATCGCGCGCGCGCCGGTCTTGGCCGCTCGCAAAGCCGAACCGACGGGCGTGAGGGTGTAGATGGTCCACCCCGAAGTCGCCAGGCTGGCGCTAGCGGCCATATAGCGTCGCTTCGGCTGGCCGGGCGGCTCGATCTCGGTCAGCGTGGGGACGCGACTCGGCGCCAAGGCGGGTCTGGCGTCGAGCAAGGTGAAAGGCGCGTCGCCAAAGCGGCGTTCGGCGCGCAGTTGGTCTTGGTCGGCCAGCGGCAGCGGATGCAAGGTCCGAAACCGCCAGGCGGGGATCGAGGTGACCAGGATCACGCCCTGGGAATCCGCGGCGAAGGCGGGCTCCGACGTCGACCATTCGGCTTCCAGAGACTCGAACTCTACCTTGACGACGACCACGCCCAGCGGTCCGTCCGGCCCGTCGACCCGACGCGACATGAAAAGGCCTGGTCGGCGACTGACGGTGCCCAACGCGAAAAGCTCGGCCGTTCCGTCGGTCATGGCCTCTCGGAAATAGGGCCGGAAGCCATAGTCGGAACCGACGAAGCTGGTCGGCTGGCGCCAGTTGCTCGCGGCGATCGTCATGCCCTTGGCGTTCACGACATAGATCACCGCCGCCCGCGTTCCGCCGCTAAGGCTCTCAAGCTTGCGGTTCAGGGCGTCGACGTCACGCGGTTCTGTCGAGCGCAGGGTCCGGGCGACATCGGGGTCCTGAGCCAGCACGAAAGGCAGGGTCCGATGCTTGGCCAGTTCGCTGCGCAGCACCGCCGCGTGCAGGGTGGCGGACGCCTGGGCCTGACGCGCGAGATCCTCGGCGGCCCGCCTTCCGGCCAGCGAGTCCGCGAAGCCGATCGCGCCCGCCAGCAGCACAAGGCTGACCAGGCCGAAGATGATCCAGCGCCGGACGGTTGGGCCTCCATGATCCGGCAAGACTGCAGAAGTCATTCAAATGCTCTTGTGGATTGCGCGAAATTTCGCACAAGTCGGATCGCTACGGTAGGGTTTTTCGCTCTAAGGGGCCTTGAGCCAAGATAGCCGGACGTGTGGAAGTCCAGAAAAATCAGAGGGATTTGGCTTTTTCCGATACCGCTTGCGCGGCGTCCTTCCCGCGAGGATCGTCTATCGAGGCGTCTCGACAAGGGGCGCGGAGGAAACGCGGCCGAACGGCCGGTCCAGGAGTCGACCGTGCAGACTATCCATCAGGGCGCGCCGGAGCGGCCGAAGCCTTTTTATCGACACCTCTATTTCCAGGTGCTGCTCGCGATCCTGCTGGGAGGGCTGATCGGCCACTTCCAGCCGGATCTGGGGCAAGCGCTTAAGCCGTTGGGCGACGCCTTCATCAAGCTGGTGAAGATGGTCATCGCCCCCGTGATCTTCCTGACGGTCGTCACGGGCGTGGCTGGGATGCGCGACCTCGATAAGGTCGGCCGAGTGGCCCTCAAGGCCCTGGCCTATTTCCTGGTCTTTTCGACCTTGGCGCTGATCGTCGGCCTGATCGTGGCCAACGTCGTCCAGCCCGGCGCCGGCATGAACATCGACCCAGCCACGCTCAAGGCCGGCAAGGTCGCGCAGTACGCCGCCAAGGCCCACGACCAGACGGTCGTCGGTTTCCTGATGAACATCATTCCGGACACCTTCATGGGCGCATTCGCCGAGGGCGAGATCCTGCAGGTGCTGCTGATCTCGCTGCTGTTTGGTCTGTCCCTGACCCTGGTCGGCGACCCGGCGAAGCCCGTCGTCGACTTCCTCGAGATCATCGCCCAGACCTTCTTCAAGTTCGTGCACCTAGTCATGAAGGCCGCGCCGATCGGCGCTTTCGGGGCTTTCGCCTTCACCATCGGCAAGTACGGGGTCGGCGCCATCGCCAATCTGGCTTTGCTGGTCGGCGCCTTTTACCTGACCTCGCTGCTGTTCGTGATCGTCGTGCTGGGCGCGGTCGGCATCGCCAACGGCTTCTCCATCTTCGGTCTGATCCGCTACCTTAAGGCGGAACTGCTTCTGGTGCTGGGCACCAGCTCGTCGGAAGCGGCGCTGCCCAGTCTGATCGAGAAGCTGGAAAAGGCCGGCTGCCCGAAGTCCGTCGTCGGTCTGGTGGTGCCGCTGGGCTACTCGTTCAATCTGGATGGGACCAATATCTACATGACCCTGGCCGCGCTGTTCATCGCGCAGGCCACGGGCGTGCCGCTGTCGCTGGAGCAGCAGGCCTTGCTCCTGGGCGTGGCCATGCTGAGCAGCAAGGGCGCGGCGGGCGTCACCGGGGCCGGTTTCATCACCCTGGCGGCGACCCTGTCGGTGGTGCCGTCGGTTCCCGTGGCGGGGATGGCCCTGATCCTCGGCGTCGACCGTTTCATGTCGGAGTGCCGAGCCCTGACCAACTTCATGGGTAACGCCGTCGCGGCGATCGTGGTCTCCCGCTGGGAGCGCGGCCTGGACGCCGCTGCCCTCAAGGAAGCCCTCGATCCCGGCAAGGCGCCGAGGTCGCCCGGAGACTCCATTCCGGATGCGGCCAGTGTTTAGAGCGCGTTAGGTTTAAGTGTGAGCGGCTAAAGCGGACAACCTCTAAGCGGATCGCCAGGCCGCGAGACCCCGCTCCAGGTCGGCCTGAAGGTCCTCGACCGCCTCCAGGCCGACATGCAGCCGGAGCAGGGGGCCTCCGAGGTCGACGGGAATGGCGCGATGCTTCAATTGCGGATCGCAATGGATGGCGAGGCTTTCGTAGCCGCCCCAGGAGAAACCCAGGCCGAACAGCTTGAGTGCGTCGAGGAAGGCGTACACCGCGCGTTGCGAGCTTGGCTTCAGCACCACGCCGAACAGGCCGCAGGCGCCGGTGAAGTCGCGTGACCATAGCGCATGGCCTGGGTCGTCAGGCAGGGCGGGGTGCAGCACCCGAGCCACTTCTGGCCGATCCTGGAGCCAGCGCGCCACGGCGAGACCGTTCTGATGGTGACGCGGCAGTCGGGTCGACAGGGTGCGTAGGCCGCGCAGCATGGTGTAGGCGTCGTCGGCCGAGACCGACCAACCGAGATCCCACATGGCGTCGCCCAGTTGGCCGGCGACCGCTGGGTCCGTGGTCGCGACCGAGCCCATGAAGCAGTCCGAATGGCCGCCGACATATTTGGTCAGGGCCTGGACGCTGAGGGTCACGCCGTGCGCCAGCGGCTTGAAATAGAGGCCCGCCGCCCAGGTGTTGTCGATCAGGGTCAGCACGCCGCGGGCCTTGGCCGCAGCGGCGATGGCCGGCACGTCCTGCATCTCGAACGTCAGGGAGCCGGGCGTCTCCAGCAGGATCAGCCGGGTCCTCGGCGTGACGAGGTTCATCAGACCCTCGGTCGTCAGGGCCGGGTCGTAATAGGTAGTCGAGACGCCGAAGCGGGTCAGAACCCGATCGCAGAAGCGGCGCGTCGGCTTGTAGGCGCTGTCGACCACGAGGATCTCGTCGCCGGCTTTCAGCACCGCCAGAAGAGCTCCGGTGATCGCCGCGAGGCCCGACGGATAGAGCGTCACATCCGACGCGCCCTCCATCTCGGCCAGGGCGCGCTGCAGGGCGGCGGGCGACGCCAACCCCGTGATGCCATAGGTGATCTGGTCGTCGTCATAGAGAGCGGCGGCGTTGGGCAGCAGCACGGTCGAGCCGCGCTGGATCGGCGGGTTGACCACGCGGGGCATGGACGTCGGCTCGGCGGCCGCGTGGATCAGGCGAGTCGCTTCATTCATGGCGGTCAGGCCGCCGGACCGGTCGCGACCGGCGTGTCCGAGAGGCCGCCCCATTCGGTCCACGAGCCGTCGTAGACCGCCGAGCGCGGCTTGCCCAGGCGCGCCAGGGCCAGGGCCACGACCGAGGCGGTGATGCCCGAGCCGCAGGTCGAGACGATCGGCTTGTCGATATCGACGCCGGCCTTTTCGAACACGATCTTTAGCTGGTCGGCCGGCAGCATCGTGTTGTCCGAGGCCAGCATGGCCGATAGCGGGATGTTGCGGGCCCCGGGCATGTGGCCGCCGCGCAGGCCGGCTCGGGGTTCGGGATCCTTGCCCTCGAAACGGCCCGCGGCGCGCGCGTCGATGATCTGTTCGCGGCCGCTGGCGACGATGTCGCGCATCTGATCGACCGAGCGGTAAATATCGGCCTGCCAGCGCGGGGTGAAGTGGCGCTCCTGCGGCGCGGCTGGGCCATCCTCGACAGGGCGACCCTCGGCGATCCACTTGGGCAGGCCGCCGTCCAGCACCACCACGTCCTCGTGGCCCATGGCGCGGAAGTGCCACCAGACGCGGGCGGCGGGCAGGATGCCCAGGCTGTCGTAGACCACGATGCGCGAGCCGTCGCCCAGGCCCAGCTTCCTGACCCGCGAGGCGAACTTGGCCGCCGTCGGGATCATGTGCGGCAGGTCGCTGGTCTCGTCGGCGATCTCGTCGATGTCGAAGAACACCGCGCCGGGAATGTGGGCGGCCAGGAATTCCTTGGCGGGATCGCGTTGGGCGGCCGGCATGTGCCACGAGGCGTCGACCACGCGCACGTCCGGCGCGTCGAGATGGTCGGCCAGCCAGGCGGTCGAGACCAGCGGATCGGACGGAGTGCTCATGGCGGCGCCTTTCGGAATCGGAGTCGCGCGAACCTTACATCCAAGGCGGGACGGGGAGACCCTTTTCCTTGAGGAATACGGGATTGAAGAGCTTTGACTGATAGCGCGAGCCATGATCGCACAGCACGGTCACGATGGTGTGGCCAGGACCCAGTTGCCGGGCTAGGCGGACGGCGCCCGCGACATTGATGCCGGCCGAGCCGCCCAGGCACAGGCCCTCGTGCTGGACCAGGTCGAACAGCACCTCAAGCATCTCCTCGTCCGAGACGCGCAGCGGAACGTCGACGGTCAGGCCCTCGAGATTGGCCGTGACGCGCCCCTGGCCGATGCCCTCGCTGATCGAGCTCCCTTCGGACATCAGCTGGCCGTCCTTGTACCAGTTGTACAGCGCCGCGCCGTGAGGGTCGGCCAAGCCGATCGTCACGCCGGGCTTGCGCTCGCGCAGCGCCTGGGCGACGCCGGCCAGGGTGCCGCCCGATCCGACGGCGCAGATGAAGGCGTCGACCTTGCCGTTTGTCTGCTCGAAGATTTCCGGGCCCGTGGTGCGGTAGTGAGCCTCGCGGTTGGCGACATTGTCGAACTGGTTCGCCCAGATCACGCCATTCGGCTCGGTTTCGGCGAGTTCTTCCGCCAAGCGTCCGGAATAGCGGACGTAGTTGTCCGGATTGGAATAGGGGACGGCGTCCACCTCGATCAGTTGGGCGCCGAGGAGGCGGATGGCGTCCTTCTTTTCCTGGCTCTGGGTGCGTGGAATGACGATGGTGGTCTTGTAGCCCAGGGCCGAGGCGACCATGGCCAGGCCTATGCCGGTATTGCCCGCCGTGCCTTCGACGATGCGTCCGCCGGGCTTCAGCAGGCCTTTGGCCTCGGCGTCGCGGATGATGCCGAGGGCCGCGCGGTCCTTGATCGACTGGCCGGGGTTCATGAACTCGGCCTTGCCCAGGATTTCGCAGCCCGTGGCCTCGCTGGCGCGCCGCAGACGGATCAGCGGCGTGTTGCCGATGGCGTCTAGAACAGTCGGGAGGACGCGGGCGGTGACGGTCATGGCGGGCCTTCGGGCGGGGCGTCTGGAGGATTGGTAGATCGTGCGGCGCGGCGCCGAGGCAACCCCAGATTTCCTGAAGGCGCGTCAAATCCGCGACAAATCCCGAGCCACCTCATGGGGATCGCGCGCTATCCACAATCCCCATTCTGGACGCTGAGCTCCTAGGCTCTGTATCAGCCCCGGCTCAGGCCCAGTTGGATCACGTTGGTTCGCTCGGTTCGGAACCCCGCCTCGCAGTAGCTGAGATAGAACCGCCAAAGGCGCCGGAATCGCTCGTCGAATCCGTCCTTGCGGATCTCGCTCCAAGCGGCCTCGAAGCGACGCCCCCATTCGGCCAGGGTGTCGGCATAATTCTGGCCGAAGCGCTTGAGATCGCTCCATTCCAGACCCGCCCGCTCGGTCTCTTCCTTCAGGCGCGCCTCGCTGGGCAACATGCCGCCCGGGAAGATGTAGCGCTGAATGAAGTCCGTCCGTTCGCGGTAGTGGCTGAACAGCTCGTCGCGGATGGTGATGATCTGCAAACCGGCGCGGCCGCCGGGGTGCAGGACCTCACGGATCTTGCTGAAATAGGCGGGCCAATATTCCTCGCCCACGGCCTCGAACATCTCGATCGAGGCCACCGCGTCGAACCGGCCTTCGACGTCGCGATAGTCGACCAGGCGAATATCGGCTTTCTCGGCCAAGCCCTGGTCGAACAGGCGCTTTTTGGCGAATTCATACTGGGCTTGGGAGATGGTGATGCCGGTGACCTGGGCCCCCACCTCCTTGGCCGCGAACTCGGCGAAACCGCCCCAGCCGCAGCCGATCTCCAGCACGTGCTTGCCCGGCGCGAGGTCTATGGTCCGCGCCAGGGCCGCGTATTTCGCCTTCTGGGCCTCGGGCAGAGGCTGGTTCGGCCGTTCGTACAGCGCCGACGAATAGGTCATCGTCGGGTCCAGCCACCGCGAATAGAAGGCGTTGCCCAGGTCGTAGTGGGCGTGGATGTTCTTCTTGGACCCGGCGCGGCTGTTGCGATGAAAGAAATGGTAGAGCGCGTTGAAAATCCGCATGAACGGATTGCCGTCCACCAGCGCCGAGAGCTTGTCGAAGTTCAGCGAGAAAGCGCTCAGCACCGCGGAGAGGTCGGGAGTTTCCCACTCGCCGGCCACGAAGCCTTCCGCGAAGCCGATGTCGCCCGAGGAGAACGCGCGGCGAATGAAGTTGTAGTCATGGATCTTGATGAGCGCTTCGGGCCCAGCTTGCCGGCCGGTGACGGTCAACGGCTTGCCCGTCGGCAGGATGAAGGTGACGGAGCCGAACTCCCAGTTCGTCGCCGCGACGCGAAGCGCGGCGCGGAAGGCGGCCGGGGCGGCCGTCAGGTCGGGGTCGTTCCAGAGCGCGGTGTCCAAGGTCGGTCTCGCATCCGGTTGCGCGTTTATTAACGCTGTTAACGACGGTTCGTAAAGCCCGCCGGCTAGAGGCCGTGATAGGCCTCCAAAGCCCTGGCCCGGGCTTGGTCGTGCTCGACGATCGGTCTTGAATAGAGACGTTTCGCCGCGGCCGGCAGATGTAACGGCCGGGTCCATGGCTTGTGGATAACATCGTCTGGAACGCCGGCGAGTTCCGGAACCCAACGTCGGACATAGGTCCCACGCGGATCGAATTTCTCGCCCTGCGCGATGGGGTTGAAGATCCGGAAGTAGGGCGAGGCGTCGGCGCCGCTGCCCGCCACCCACTGCCAGTTGCCGGCGTTGTTCGCCAAATCGGCGTCGACCAGCGTGTCCCAGAACCAGGCCTCGCCCTCGCGCCAGTCGATCAGCAGATGCTTGATCAGGAACGAGGCGACGATCATGCGCACACGGTTGTGCATGAACCCGGTGGTCCACAGTTCGCGCATCCCGGCGTCGACGATGGGGTAGCCGGTCTGGCCTCGGGTCCAGGCCTCGAAGGCGGCGTCGTCACGAGCCCAGGGAAAGCCGTCGAACTCCGGCTTGAAATTCCGGGCGGGCAGGTCGGGCCAGTGAAACAGGATGGCGTGGTTGAACTCCCGCCAGCCCAACTCGGACAGGAACTTGTCGATCTCGCCGCGAGGGGCTTGGGCCTCGCGCGCGGCCAGCCAGACCTGCCTTGGTCCGATCTCGCCAAAATGCAGGTGCGGGGAAAGGCGGGATGTCGCTTCGACGCCGGGGAGGTCGCGCTTCTCGCCATAGCCGCTGACGGGGCCCGACAGGAAGTCGTCCAGGCGCGCCAAGGCGCCCGCTTCGCCGGGCGTCCAGAGGTCGAAACCCTTTGACCAGTCGGGCTTGGTCGGGTGCAGCCGCCAGTCCGCCAGTCTTTCGCTGGAAGGAAGATGCCCGAGCGATCTCAGGGACTTCGGCGCGTCTTCGACGACGACGTCGGTCAGGTGTTCGCGCGCCGCCCGCCAATAGGGCGTGAAGACCTTGTAGGGCTGTCCCGCGCCGTTCTTGATCTCCCAAGGCTCGGTCAGCAAGCTCGCGTTGAAGCTTTGGCAGTCGATCCCAGCCGCCCTTAGACGGGTCTTGATCGCCATGTCGCGATCCGTCGACGCCTTGTCATAGAGGCGGTTCCACAACACACCGGTCGCGCCGGTCTGTCGCAGGACCTCGTCCAAAACCTCAGCGGCGACGCCCCTGCGAAGCATGAGTTTATTGCCAAGCTTCTCAAGGCTTTCGTCCAGCGACTTGAGGGACTTGTCCAGCCACCAAAGCGAAGCCGCGCCCATCGGGCGGACGCCGGGCGTCTCGTCGAAAATGTAGAGGCAGATCACCGGCCGGCCGCTGTCGGCGGCATGGCGCAGGGCTGGATTGTCGGCTATGCGCAGGTCGTTGCGGAACCAGACGAGGATGGCCCCATGGTCGTCACGATCGTTCGGCACTTGCACCACCCAGCCCGAGGGAGCACCTCTTGGGCGCCTGAAATCCTAATACGCTGGAATACTCGCCTTGGATCAGCCGCAAGCCGTCGCCCCGAACGCCGTCGTCGAGATCAAGACCCCCAACGGCGCGGCCGTTCGCGTCGGGAACGGCGAGTCGCTGTCGATCATCGCCGGCCCCTGCCAGATGGAAAGCCGCCAGCACGCGCTGGAGACGGCGCAGGCGCTGAAGGAAATGGCCGAGCGCCTGGGCGTCGGGCTGATCTACAAGACCTCCTACGACAAGGCCAATCGCACCTCGGGCGCGGCCCAGCGCGGCATCGGCCTGAAGGACAGTTTGCCGATCTTCCAGGAGATCCGTGAGACCACCGGCCTGCCGACCCTGACCGACGTGCATGAGACCAGCCATTGCCCGATCGTGGCCGAGGCGGTCGACGTCATCCAGATTCCGGCCTTCCTCTGCCGCCAGACCGACCTGCTGGTCGCCGCCGCCCAGACAGGACGGGCGATCAACATCAAGAAAGGCCAATTCCTGGCCCCGTGGGACATGAAGAACGTCGTCGCCAAGGTGACGGGCGCCGGTAATCCCAATGTCATGGCCTGCGAGCGCGGGGTCTCGTTCGGTTACAACACCCTGGTCAGCGATATGCGGTCGTTGCCGATCATGCGCCAGATCGGCTGTCCGGTGGTGTTCGACGCCACCCACAGCGTCCAGCAGCCCGGCGGCCAGGGCGCCTCATCGGGCGGGCAGCGGGAGTTCGTTCCGACCCTGGCCCGGGCGGCCGTGGCCGTCGGCGTCGCCTGCGTGTTCATCGAGACCCATCCGGATCCGGACCACGCCCCGTCAGACGGTCCCAACATGGTGCCGATGAGCCAGTTCGAGGCCCTGGTGTCCAACCTGCTGAAATACGACGCCCTGACCAAGGCCGCCTCCCGCGAAGGGGCGAACTAGGGGCATGACCCGACGCATCGTTCTCGTCACCGGCGGCGCGGGCTTCATCGGCTCGAACGTCGTGGCCCGCCTCTGCGAGGACCCGGCTCTGGACGTGGTGGTCTGCGACCGTCTGCGCGACGCCGCCAGCGGCAAGTGGCGAAACATCGCCAAGCATCCCATCGCCGATTTCGTCGCGCCCGAACAGCTCAACGACTGGCTGGCTAGGCGCGGCGTCGAGGTCGAGCTGGTCGTCCACATGGGCGCTGTCTCCTCGACCACCGAGCAGGACGCCGACAAGATCGTGCAGTCCAACTTCGTGCTGTCCCGCGACCTTTGGGACTGGTGCGCCCGGCACGGCAAGCGGTTCATTTACGCCTCGTCGGCCGCGACCTATGGCGACGGAACCCAGGGTTTCGAGGGCAAGGACGACCTGGAGAGCTTGCGGGCCCTGCGGCCGCTGAACGCCTATGGCTGGTCCAAGGCGCTGTTCGACATCTACGCGGCGCGCGAGGCCCATCGCGGCCATGCGCCCGCGCAATGGGCCGGGCTGAAGTTCTTCAACGTCTATGGTCCCAACGAGGGGCACAAGGGCGGCATGAAGTCGGTCGTGGCCCAGATCTGGCCGCGCATCTCCACGGGCGAGGGCGTCAAGCTCTTCAAGTCGCATCATCCGGACTACGAGGACGGCGGCCAACTGCGCGACTTCGTCTATGTCCGCGACGTGGTCGACGTCATCGCCTGGCTGGCGAACAGCTCGGCGGTGAACGGGGTATTCAATCTGGGCTCGGGCCACGCGCGTTCGTTCCGCGATCTGGCCGCGGCCACCTTCCAGGCCGCCGGACGCGCGCCGGACATCAGCTATATCGACATGCCCGAAGCGCTGCGCGGCAAGTATCAATACTACACCCAGGCCGACATGAGCCGTCTGCGGGCCGCCGGCTATAACGCGCCCATGACGTCGCTCGAGGACGGCGTCGCCGACTACGTCGCCGGCTACTTGAACACCGACGATCCCTTCCGCTGACGTCAGGGCACGGTTGCCGAGGGCGTTCGCTGGCGTAGGCTGATCGAAGATCGGGGCGCGAACCTCGACGTCAGGGAGTATGTCCATGGCCGGCATCGCCGCCTGGGGCGCGTATGCGCCGCGTCTACGTCTGAGCCGCAAGGCGGTGACCGAGGCCAACGCCTGGGTCGCGCCAAACCTGAGGGCCAAGGGCAAGGGCGAGCGGTCCATGGCCAACTGGGACGAGGACGCCCTGACCATGGCGGTCGAGGCTGCGCGCGACGCGCTCGGCCCCGACGACGACCGCGGCCACATCGAAAGTCTGTATTTCGCCTCGACCACGGCGCCGTTCGTCGACCGCCTGAACGCGGGCGTCATTTCGGCCGCCCTGACCCTGGAAAAATCGATCGCGGCCAGCGACGTCACCGGCTCGCAGCGTTGCGGACTAACGGCCCTGGGTCAGGCCCTGGCGGCGGGCGGCCGGTCGCTGGTCACGATCGGCGAGCACCGCAAGGCCCGCGCGGCCTCGACCCAGGAGCTGGACTTCGGCGACGGCGCGGCGGCCTTCGTGATTTCCGATGAGCCCGGCGCGGCCGAATTGTTGGGGCGCGGCAGCGTCACCGACGATTTCGTCGACCACTTCCGAGGCGACGGCGGCGGGTTCGACTACTATTGGGAGGAGCGCTGGATCCGGGACGAGGGGATCGTCAAGCTGGTCCCGCCCGCGATCCGAAAGGCGCTTGAGACTGCGGGCCTAAGTCCTGGTCAAGTCGACCATTTCTGCTTCCCATCGACCTTCTCGGGCATGGCCGCGACCGTGGCCAAGGCAGTCGGAATCCGGGCCGAGGCCGTTCGCGACAATCTCGGCGCCGTCATGGGGGAGGCCGGCTGCGCGCATGGTCCGATCATGTTGGCCCATGCGCTTGAAGACGCTAAGGAAAACGAGGTTGTACTCGTCGCGCAATTCGGCCAGGGCGCCGAGGCGTTGGTGTTTCGCGCCACCGGCCAGCGCCGACGTCCCGCGCGCGGCGTGACCGGGTCCCTGGCGGATCGAGAACCCGAAACCAACTATCTGAAATTCCTGACCTTCAATGGCCTGATTGAATGGGACAAGGGCATGAGGGCCGAGAAGGACAACAAGACGGCTCTGACCACGCTTTATCGCAACGAGGACATGATCCTGGGGCTGGTCGGCGGTCGTTGCCGCGAGACCGGCGTCGTCCAGTTTCCGCGCACTCGGATTTCGGTGGCGCCGAACAGTCCCGCCGTCGACACCCAGGAGCCATATCGCTTCGCCGAGCGACGCGCGAACGTTCTGAGCTACTCCGCTGATTATCTGACCTTTTCCATGGCCCCGCCGAACCACTACGGCATGATCGTCTTCGAGGGCGGCGGGCGGATCATGATGGACATCACCGACGTCTCGCCGGGCGATGTCGAGACCGGCCTGCCGGTGCGGATGGTGTTCCGCGTCAAGGAGGTCGACGAGAAGCGTGGCTTCGTCCGCTATTTCTGGAAAGCCGCGCCGGACCGCGCGGCGATCGCCGCTCGAAACGCCCAAGCCGCCGAATAGGAAGATCGTCATGCCCAGAGGTATTCGCGACAAGGTGGCCATCCTCGGGATGGGCTGTTCCAAGTTCGGCGAGCGTTGGGACGCGGGTCCCGATGACCTGATGGTCGAGGCCTATCTGGAGGCCATGCAGGACGCCGGGGTCGAGCCCACCCAGCTGGACGCGGCCTGGTTCTCGACGCACATCGACGAGATCGGTTCGGGCAAGGGCGGCACGCCCCTGTCGATCGCCCTGCGGCTACCCAATATCGCCGTCACCCGGGTCGAGAACTTCTGCGCCTCGGGCTCGGAGGCTTTTCGCGGCGCGGTCTACGCCGTGGCGGCCGGGGCGGCCGACATCGCCCTGGCGGTCGGGGTCGAGAAGCTGAAGGACACCGGCTATGGCGGCTTGCCGGTCGCCAATCCGGGCACGCTGAACCCGCAAATCATGCCGAATGGCTCGGCGCCCGGCAATTTCGCCCAACTGGCCAGCGCCTATCGCGCCAAGCACGGGGTGTCGAAGGACGAGTTGAAGCGCGCCATCGCCCACGTCTCGGTCAAGAGCCACGCCAATGGCGCCAAGAACCCCAAGGCCCACCTGCGCAAGCCCATCACCGCCGAGCAGGCCCTGAATGCGCCTCTGATCGCCGAGCCGTTGGGCCTCTTCGACTGTTGCGGCGTCTCGGACGGCGCCGCGGCCGCTATCGTCACCACCCCGGAGATCGCTCGGAGCCTTGGCAAACGTGACCTCGTGACGGTCAAGGCGCTGCAGCTGTCGGTCTCGAACGGCTATGAGAGCCAGTACAACGGTTGGGACGGCAGCCACTTCCACACCGCCCGCATCGCCGCCGGCAAGGCCTACAAGGAGGCTGGCATCGAGCGTCCGCGTGAGCAGATCTCGATGATGGAGGTGCATGACTGCTTCTCGATCACCGAGCTCGTGACGATGGAGGACCTGTTCATCTCGCCGGAAGGTCAGGGCTGGCGCGACGTGCTGGACGGTTTCTACGACGCCGATGGCGGGGTGCCGTGCCAGATCGACGGCGGCCTCAAGTGCTTCGGCCATCCGATCGGCGCCTCGGGCTTGCGAATGCTGTACGAGATGTACCTGCAGCTCCAAGGGCGCGCCGGGGAGCGGCAACTGGCCAATCCCGTCTTCGGCATGACCCATAATCTAGGCGGCGCGCCGGCCAGCAATGTCTGCTCGGTGGCGATCATCGGCCAGGAAGGCGCTTAGGAAAGGGCTTAAAGCCCGTTGGACCTTGGTGTACCCAGGGGGCATGGGCAGTCGGATCAAAGGCTTCAAGCGCTGGATCTTCGCCGGGGCGCTTCTGGTGCTGACGGTGGTGCTGTCGGCGGCGTTCATCTGGCGCTACGACATCCTGAGCAACGCTCTGGATCCCAAGGTTCCGTTCCTGACCTACCAGCCGCCGCCGGCGCCGGACTATGATCAGGCCAGCGCTTGGGCTTTACGGCCCAAGGATCCCGCCGGGGCCGCGCCCGCCGATCGTCCTGTCGATATCTTCTTCGTGCATCCTACCACCTTCGACGGCGGTCGCGACTGGAACGGGGCCATCGACCAGCCCAAGGCCGCGCGGTTCCTCTCGCGGGTGGTGCTGCCCAACTACGCCGGGCCCTTCGACCGCATCGGCCGCATCTTCGCCCCGCGCTATCGCCAGGCCAGCCTCTACACCTATCTGACGCTGCGCGACGACGCCCGCGACGCCCGCCGCTTCGCCTATGGCGACGTCAGGCAGGCTTTCGAGACCTATCTGGCGCGCTATAACCAGGGCCGGGCGTTCATTCTGGTTGGGGTGGAGCAGGGCGGGCTTCTGGCCGACCGCCTAGCGCGTGAAGTGATCGCCGCCCGGCCCGAGCTCAAGAAGCGGATGGTTGTCGCCTATCTGATCGAGACCGTGGTGCCGGCCGACGAACACACGCCTAACGCGCCGCTTCCCGCTTGCGAGCGGAGGGGGGAGACCGGCTGCTTAGCCGCTTGGGCCTCGGCAGAGGAAGGCAATTTTCAGGACGTGCACGAGCTGATCTCCCGCTCGTTGGTTTGGGAGGGGGACGACCAGCTCGACAATCTGGATGGGCGATTGCCCCTGTGCTTCAATCCGTTGCTAGGCGGCGTATCGCTGGAACGCGCGCCGGCCCGCATGAATCTGGGCGCGGCCAACGCCACGGGGCTGGAGTGGGGCGCTCGGCCGGCCTTCCTGCAGCGTCAAGTCTCGGCGGTCTGCGAAAACGGGCTGCTGCGCACCAGTCGACCCAAGTCCAACGCCCTGCGCGACAGCGGTTCGTGGGCCGATCGTCGCAAGGTCGACGCGTTCAATCTGTTCTACGCCGACATCGAGGCCGACGCGCGGGCTCGGGTGGCGACCGCGACGGGCCGTCCGCTAGCTGTTCTCGAGCAAAGCCCGTAGGCCGCCATAGGTCGGCTGATCGATGGCGATCTGAGCGATCGCCGTGGCGCGCAGATGGGCCAGCAAGGCCGGGTCGAGCGGCGCGATCCTTCCGGTCCTGAGCGCCTGACAAAGATTGGCGTTCAGCGCGGCGAAATCGCCCGTCTCCGCCAGCAGGCCTTCGAGCCGCGCCCGCGCCTCGGTCTCGATCCGCTCGCCGTCGCGGGCCTCGCGCTCCAGAATGGCGCGGGCGTTGTCGGCGACGCGGGCCAGGAAGGCATGGCGAGCGTCGCCGGGCGCGGCGGTCTCCTCGTCGAAGGCGGCCACGGCCGTCGTCAGCTCGGCGGCGGTCGGATGGCGGATCACGCGGCGGCCTCCATCAGCGCGACAAGATCGATTTCGGTTTCGCTGGCCCGTCGGCCGATCATAGCCCGCTCGACCGAACGGTCCGCGCCGGTCGCGAAGCTCTGGTACATCATCAGGCACATGACGCCCCATTTCAGGGAGCCCAGGGCCTGCCAAAACCGGACGCGCTCAAGCGGAATGTTGTCCCCGTAGCCCGCCAGCAGGTCGGCATAGTCGCCAAAGCCGCCGACCGGCTTTCGCCACTCGCCAAAGCGCCAGGAATTGACGCAGATCCAGCCCAGGTCCTCGGCGGGATCGCCCAGGTGCGCGAGTTCCCAGTCCAGCACCCCGACCAGCCCGTCCTTGGGGTGGATCATCAGATTGCCGTTCCGGAAATCGCCGTGCACCAGCACCGGACGTTCGGGCGGCGACGGCGCCGCGGCCTCCAGCCAGCGGAACGCGGCCTCCATGATCGGCCGCTCGGCGTCCAACTCGCGATAGATGGCCTCGTAACGCGCCAGTTCGCCGCGCGCATCCGAGGTCGCCAGCTCTGGCAACCCCTCGGTGGGAACGGCATGGATCCGCGCCAGCACCTCGCCGCAGCGTCGGGCCAGGCCGGGACGAACGGCCGCGAAGGCCTCGTCGCGAACGATGCGGCGTCCCAGGGTCTCGCCCTCCAGGCGGCGCATGACATAGGCCTCGCCCAGATCGTCTTCCGGCGCGCAGACGTGGACGACGCTGGGCGCCGGCGCGCCGACGGCGCTGGCCGCCCGGATCAGAGACGCCTCGTGGTCGAGCGGCAGGGCCGTCTCTCGCAGGGCAGAGCTCGAGGTCCGGCGACGCAGGATCAGCGGCGCGCCGTCGTCGAGGTCGAAAGCCCAGGTTTCCAGGCTGGCGCCGCCCGACAGACGGCGGGCGTTGATCGCGCGGGTCGCGGTCGGCGACAGGCGCGGCGCAAGGCGATCGAGGGCGGCGACGACGGTCATGCGCGAAGCTTCCCGCCTTGCCCCAGCGTTAGGCAAGCGACTTGCGACTTTACGCGGACACCGACGCCCCTTAGGCCTTCGGGCTCAACCTCGACGACAGGATTCCTGAATGCCTTCCGGTCTCGCCGCGCTGCTCGATGACGTCGCGGGCATCACCAAGCTCGCCGCCGCTTCGCTGGACGATATCGGCGCGGCCGCCGGCAAGGCGGGCTCAAAGGCGGTGGGCGTGGTGGTCGATGACACGGCGGTGACGCCGGGCTACGCCATGGGCTTCTCGCCTGATCGCGAACTGCCGATCGTCTGGAAGATCGCCCTGGGCTCTCTTCGCAACAAGCTGTTGTTCCTACTGCCGGGCGCGCTCTTGCTGTCGGCGTTCGCGCCGTGGGCAGTGACGCCGATCCTGATGTGCGGCGGGGCCTATCTGGCCTTCGAGGCGACCGAGAAGGTGCTGGAGGCCTTCACGCCGCAGGCCGAGGGCGAGGCGGTGGAAGAGCTAGCCCTGAGCGGGCCGGAGCTCGAAAAGCAGAAGGTCTCCGGCGCGATCCGCACCGACCTGATCCTGTCGGCCGAGATCATGGCCATCGCCCTGGCCGATGTCGCCGACCAGCCGCTCGGGATCCAAGCCGCCGCCCTGGTCATTGTCGGCGTCCTGCTGACCGTGGGGGTCTACGGCGCCGTGGCCCTGATCGTAAAGATGGACGACATCGGCCTGCATCTCTCGCGAGGGACGTCGCGGGGATTGCGCGGCTTCGGGCGCGGTCTGGTCAAGGCCATGCCCTGGACAATGGAGGCCCTGACCCTCATCGGCACGGCGGCGATGCTATGGGTCGGCGGCGGCATCATCGTCCACGGCCTGGAGAAGTTTCACCTGACTCCCGTGCCGGTCTGGGTCGAGGGGCTGTCGCACTGGGCGGGGCAGGCGCCGGTCGTCGGCGGCCTGACCGCCTGGCTGGCCTTCGCGCTGGGCTCGGCGGCCGTCGGTCTGACGATCGGTGGCGCTTTGGCGGGGATCATGCACCTATGGCATCACCAGAAGGGTGAGGCCGCGCACTAAGCGCGACAGAGAAACAAGCCGACTTCCTTAGCGATCTCTAAGACGCCGCCCCGCCGATCAAATTCCTGGCGCACGATATCGACGAGCGCCGCTTGCTCGGCTGCCGTAGCCTCATCCAGCGGCGGCATGCTAAGCATGTAGTCTATGACGTCCCGCGCATCGGTGCAGACCAGGGTGTCTGGATAGAAGACCAGGTCCACCTGTTCGAAGTGCGCGCGGAGCAGCGGCTCGGCGTCGATCACATCGAGGGGTCTTGGGCGAGGCGTTGTTTCCGGCAGAACGCGGCGGCGAAGGTCGCTCAGTTCCCGCATATTGTCCCGGCCGTTCAGCGCGATCATGGCCACGCCGCCGGGCTTCAGAACCCGGCGCAGCTCGGCCACACCCTTTTCGGGATCGGGCAGGTGGTAAAGCATATGGATCGCCAGAACCGTGTCGAACGCCTGGTTCTCGAACGGCAAGATAGTGGCGTCCGCTGTTTCACCGCGCACGCTCGACCATCGACCGGTCGCGCGCGCCGCTTCAACGGCGGTGGCGACCATGCCAGGCGAAAGGTCCAGCAGGCAGAGCGAAAGGCTGGGCGGTAGCAGACGCGCGGCCGTCGCCCAGAACGCGCCCGCGCCGCAGCCGGAGTCGAGACAGGCCGCGCCTTCGGGCCAATGGCCATGCTCTACCAGCCAGGGATACCAGTCGCTTCGACCGTACTTGCGGTGCAGGCGCGAACGCGCTTCCAGCTTGCTGGCGTCGCGATATTGCTGGTCGCGTAGATATCTCTGATCGGCCGTGAGCATTCCGGGGGCCTCCGCGTTCGCGTCGCCAAGGCCTAGCAGATTGAGCGTCGCCGCGAAGCCATTCGGCGGGAGATTTCAACCCGCCTCGTTCAGCGGCGAGGCCGGTTTCCAGTCGAACAGTTCCTGCAGCATCCGCAAGGCCTGGCCGCGTGGCGAGGTCAGGTTCGGGTCCCTGGCCAGGATCAGGCGCGCGTCGTCGGCCGCCACGGCGATCAGGTCGCGGTGCGCCGCCGGGTCGGCCAGGCGATAGGCCGGGAAACCGCTTTGCTTGAGCCCCAGCGGGTCGCCGCCCCCGCGCAGTTCGAGGTCCTTTTCGGCGATCTCGAAACCGTCGTCGCTGCGGCGCAGGATATCGAGACGTTGCTGGGCCACGTCCGACAGCGGCGGGTCGTAGAGCAGGACGCAAGAGCTCTCTCGCGCCCCTCGACCGACCCGGCCGCGCAGCTGGTGCAGTTGGGCGAGGCCGAAGCGATCGGCGTGTTCGATGACCATGATGCTGGCGTTGGGCACATTGACCCCGACCTCGACCACCGTGGTGGCGACCAGCACGCTGACCTCGCCATCGACGAAGCGCTGCATGACCGCGTCCTTCTCCGCCGGGGGCATCTGGCCGTGCACCAGGCCGACGCCGGGCAGGCGCCGGGCGAGATCGGCGGCGCGATCCTCGGCGGCGCGCAGGTCGACCTTTTCGGACTCCGAGACGAGCGGGCAGATCCAGAACGCCTGGGCTCCGCCGGCGATGGCGCCCCGCAGGCGCTCGACGATCTCGGGGACCCGCGGCGTCGGCGCGGCGCGGGTGGCGACCGGCGTGCGGCCCGGCGGCTTTTCGTCTATGCGCGAGACGTCCAGGTCGCCGAACAGGGTCAGCTCCAGGGTGCGCGGTATCGGGGTGGCCGACATGGCCAGCAGATGAACGCCTTCGCCGCCGTGGGCGCCCTTGTCCTGCAGGCGGCGGCGCTCGTTGACGCCAAAGCGGTGCTGTTCGTCGATGATCGTCAGGGCGAGGTTGTTGTAGACGACATCGTCCTGAAAGAGGGCGTGGGTGCCGACGATCACATGGTGCGAACCATCCGCTATCCCGGCCAGCTTGGCCGCGCGGCCCGCGCCCTTGTCGCGGCCGGTCAGCAGGACCACCGACAGGCCCAGGGCCTCCAGCGGCGCGGCGATCGTTTCGAAATGCTGGCGGGCCAGGATTTCCGTCGGCGCCATCAGGGCTGACTGGAAGCCGCCGCTGGCGGCGTCGGCCATGGCCAGCATGGCCACCACGGTCTTGCCCGAGCCGACATCGCCCTGGAGCAACCGACTCATCCGTTCGCCCGAGGCAAGGTCGCCGCGGATCTCGGAGAGGCTGCGGATCTGAGCGCCCGTCAATCTGAAGGGCAGGGCCTTCTCGGCGGCTTCTGAAAGCGCGCCCGCCGGAATGCGCGGCCCCGGCGTCGCGCGTCGCGAGGCCTTGCGCTGGGCCAGGGCGAGCTGATGGGCCAGAAGTTCGTCGTAGGCCAGGCGGCGGCGCGGACGGGCCAAGGGCGACAGATCGGCCTCGCTGGCGGGGGCGTGCAGGGCCGCCAGGGCCTCGCGCCAGCCAGGCAGTCTCTCGCGCTCCCGCCAGGCCGGATCCTGCCATTCGGGCAGCGCGGGCGCGCGCGCCAAGGCCTCAAGCGCGAATTTGCGGAAGGCGCGCGAGGGTAGGCCATGGGTGGCGGGGTAGACCGTCTCGATCTCGGGAATGTCGCTGGCCTTGGCCTCGTCGACGATATAGTCCGGATGGGCGATCTGCAGCTCGGAGGCGTAGCCGTCGGGCCTTTCGACCTTGCCACTGACGGCGCGCCGCGCGCCCTTCGGGTGCTGGCGTTCCAGATGCGGTCCGTGACCCTTGAACCAGATCAGGGTGAGGAAGCCCGTGCCGTCCCAGGCGCGGATCTTCCAAGGATAGCCCAGGCGGTGCGGCGGCTGATGCGCGTCGATCGTGACCACGAAGGTCTGGACCTGTCCCTCGACGGCCTGGTCGACCGTGGTCAGGCCGCGCCGGATCAGGCCCGTCGGCGCGGTGAACAGGACGTCGCGCACGATCGGCCCCGCCAGCTTCTCGACGAGCGGCGCGACGCGGGGACCCACGCCCTTGAGCGTGGATACCGAGGTGAACAGGGGAAAGAGAATCTCCGGACGCATTCGCCGCGACCATAGCCCGAGCGCGCCCAGCCGGCAGCGGTTTAGTCGGCCTGATTCATCACCGGCTGCAGGGCGATGACGATGTCGGAATATTCGTCCGCCCGCGACGCGCCCGAGACGTTCAGGCGGGTGTAGAGCCAGGTCGCGCCATGGCGGGCGTAGGCTTCCGACCAGCGCGCCTTGGCGTCGACCAGGTTGTTGGCTTCGCCCGCGTAGACGACCTGGCCCCCGGCGTCGACATAGAGGTAGTTGCCGGCGATCGTGGTCGCCGGTTCGCCGCTTTCGGCCAGCTTGTAGCGGTAGACCGCGCCCGAGGCGCCCTTGACTTCGATATAAGGCTTCACGCTGTCCTCGCCACTAAAAGCCACCCGGCGGAGGGCTTGAGATTCAAATGTTTATAGCGCATCCGCGCGCGGAAGCAGCGGATGATTTCGCCTAATGCGCGCGTTCGTGGTGAAGCGCGCCGTGGGCTAAATTATGGCTGCTTGGCTATGGCCGCAGGACGCCGGAACGCGCCAGGAACCGGCGCGTCCGCTCCTCGCGCGGCGAGGCCAAGAGCTGTTCCGACGGGCCTTGCTCGACGATAACGCCCCCGTCCATGAAGATCGTCCGGTCTGCCACGTCGCGGGCGAAATCCATCTGATGGGTGACGATCACCATGGTGCGCTTCTCGGCCGCCAGGTCGCGGATCACGGCCAGGACCTCGCCCACCAGTTCGGGGTCGAGGGCGGAGGTCGGCTCGTCGAAAAGGATGACTTCGGGATCCATGGCCAGCGCCCGAGCGATCGCGCAACGCTGCTGCTGGCCGCCGGACAGAGCGGCCGGGTAGGCGTCGGCGCGGCCGCCCAGGCCAACCTTTTCCAACAGCTGCAGGCCCCGGGCGACGGCCTGGGTCGGATCCGCCTTGCGGACGACCACCGGGCCCTCGATCACATTCCGAAGCGCGGTCTTGTGCGGGAAGAGGTTGAAGTTCTGGAAGACGAAGCCGACCCGCCCATTAAGCGCTTTGGCTAGGGGAACCTTCCCGCCGGCCGTGACGCTCGCGATCGTCAGCTCGCCGCCATTCAGCGGCTCAAGCCCCGCGAGGCAGCGCAGCAGCGTGCTCTTGCCCGAACCGCTCGGGCCGATGACGGCCACCACCTCGCCGGGCCTGACGGTCAGGTCGACACCGGCCAGCACAGGGGTGTCGCCGAAGCGTTTGCGCAGGCCCTTGGCTTCGATCGCGCTCATCGGCGGCCCTCCGCCGCGCGGCGCTCCAGCTGCCCCTGAAGGGCCGCGAGCGCGGTCGAGACGATCCAGTAGATGGCGGCGGCCGCCAGATACATGGCGAAAATCTCGTAGGTTCGGGCGGTGATCAACTGGGCTTGGCGGAACAACTCGGGGACCTGAATCGTGGCGGCCAGGGAGGTGTCCTTCACGAGGCCGATGAAGCTGTTCGACAAGGGCGCCACCGCCGTTCGCGCCGCCTGGGGCAGGATGATCCGCCGCAGGGTTTGACCCCGGCTCATGCCGAGCACGCTGGCGGCTTCCCACTGGCCCCTGTCGACGGCGTCGATCGCGCTGCGCAGGATCTCGCAGGCATAGGCGGCGACGTTCAGCGAAAAGCCGATGCCGGCGGCCAGGAGCGGCGGCATCTCGATGCCAAACTGCGGCAAGCCGTAGTAGATCAGAAACAGCTGCACCAGCAGCGGCGTGCCGCGAAAGGCCGAGACATAGGCGGCCGCCGGCCATCGAAGCAGCGGCGAGCGCGACAGCCGCATCAGGGCCAGGCCGAAGCCGAGACAGACGCCAATCCCCATGCCGATCACGCTGAGCAGAACGGTGTAGACCGCGCCCTTCAGCAGAAACGGCGCCGACTGGCGCAGCAGATCGAGACCGCTCTCCATGCCTAGTGGGTCACGTCCAGGCCGAACCACTTTTGCGAGATCGCGCTCAATTTGCCGCTGGACCGCAGCGCGTCGATGGCTTGGTCGATGACGACCTTGAGGCCCGGGTCCTTCTTCATCGCCACGCCGGCGCCCTGGGCCGCGAAGGGCGCGCCCGACGCAACGAATTCCGGCGAGGTCTTGACGAAGTCGGCGGCGACCAGACGATCGTTCAGCACCGCGTCGATGCGGCCGGCCTTCAGGTCCTGGTACTTGGTGGGATCGTCGTCATAGGTGCGGATGTCGGCGCTCGGCACGTTGGCGCGCGCCCACTGCTCGTAGTTGGTGCCCAGGCCGACGCCGACTTTCTTGCCGGCCAGGTCCTCGGGCTTTTCCAGGCCAGGCCGGTCCTTCAGCTTGATGATCTGGACGCCCGAGATCGTGTAGGGCTCGGAAAAATCGTATTTGGCCTCGCGTTCGGGCGTGATGGTGATCTGGTTGATCACCACGTCGGCGCGGCCGGATTCCAGCGCGCCCAGCAGGCCGGCGAAAGGCGCGGTCTGGAATTTCGGCTTCAAGCCCAGTTGGGCGGCAAGCGCCTTGGCGAAATCGACCTCGAAGCCCGTCAATTGGCCGTCCTTGCCCTGGAAATTGAAGGGCGGATAGGTGCCTTCCAGGGCGATGCGCAGCACGCCGGAGGCCTTGATCCGCTCCCAGGCGCTGGCGGTCTCCGCCTTCTTGGCGCAGGCGGCGAGGAGCGAAAGGCCAAGACCGGTCAGGACGGCGCGGCGGGCGGGGAATCGCATCGAAAGACCTTAGGGCGGAAAATTCTCGCTCATTTCTATACGGGCGCGCGCGGTTCGCCAGCCCGAACATGACGGTCTCAAGTCGGATGTCGCCTCGCCGGCGGGCTTCAGTCGGCCCAGTAAGCCACGTGGATGTGCATGCGCCCGATGTCCTTGCCCTTGAAGATCAGACCGCCGTTCGGACTGAACTGGACGTGGGCCGGGATCTCGTCGCGATGCACGGTGAGGGTCTCGCCAAAGCGGGTGTCGGTCAGGCGCACGGTTTCCGGCACCTCGGTCGCGGGCATCAGTGGCGTGATGCCGTTCACGGTCAGAATGCCGAACTGCCGCCACTTCTTGGGCTTGGCCTGCTTGCCGTTCCAGTTCTCGCCCAGGCGTTCGCTGGCGATGTGCTGGACGGGAATGTCGGTGATGCCGATCAGCTGGTCGTCGCGCCATTGCTGATAGAACCAGCTGTCGACGCTGCCAGCCGAGCAGAAGTTCTCGTTGACGATGTTGGGCCAGCTGTCGCGGATGGCCAGGGCCTTGGCGTTGAACAGCTGGAAGTAGCCGTTCGGCTGAGAGTTCGTCGTCTCGCTGGTCTTGCCCTCGACCTTCTGGCTGTCGATCCGGGTCGTGAAATAGAGGCACCCAGGATTCCACGAGTGCGACATGAAGATCTCGTAGAAGCCCTCATGCATGATGATGTCGGCGTCGGTGAAGACGATCCAGTCGGCGTCCTTCAACACCTTCAAGCCGTCATTCAGCATCTTGCCCTTGTTGAAGGCGTGGTCGTCCTCGAAGCAGCGATCCGAGATCACCAGGGTCGCGCCGTTCGCCGCCACCACCTCCTGAGTGCGCGCGTCGTCGTTGGTCGTCACCACGATGACTTCATCGAACTCCCGCATGTTGGGCGGCAAGGTCAGGGCCAGGTCGTCGCCGTAGCCAACCGAGGTCATCACGCAGACCACCCGGCGCGGCTTGGTCGAATTGTGACCGATCCCGACGCGGCGACCCGAGCTGGCGTCGCCCACATAGTTATCGCGCGTCTCGACCTGGCGCTTCTGCATGTGCAGCTCGGGGTCGAACATTTCGTAGGCGCGCTTGCGGATCGCCGGGCTGCCCAGCTTCTTCAGGATCTGCTTGTGCTCGGCCGAGATGATGTCGCGGTCCAGCAGGTCCAGCTGCGACGGACCCGGCTGGGCCAGGGCGCAGTAGTTGCAGAGCTCCAACTGGTCCTTGAAGTCGCTGGGCGTGCGCTGCCACCAGCCGTGCTCGACCGGCCAGGCGTGCTTGCCGTCGAAATACAGGCGGTCGATCGCGCCGGCGACCTCGCAGAAATAGGCTCCCTTGTCATTGATCGTGGCCGACCAGAGTTTCTGCACCCAGCAGTTGTCGCGGTTGTATTCCCATTCGGCGTCCGACATTCCGGTCGCGCCGGTATAGTCCTTGCGGGTGATCAGCAGCGCCTGGTGCTGGCCCGCGGTCTCGTGGGTGTTGGTGTTGAAGTGGCTGTAGACCTCCATGATCGTCTCGTAGTGGCGATAGAAGCCGTTGCCGAGACTGGTCCACAGTCCGCGGCCGTTCGAGCGGTCGAACAGGCGCTGGGTGGCGAAGTCGTTGAAGTCCTTGATCGGGAACTTGCCGTTATTGGTGTTCTCGCCGCCCCACAGCTCCGCGAAGCGGCGCGAGATCCGCTCGAAATTGCCGTGAAGGGTGGGCTCGCCGGCGATGACGCCGATGAGTTTATTGGGGGCGTTCCAGCCCTCCATGCTCCTGACCGCGCGCTCGAAGGTCTCGACCGGCATGTCCGAGCGCTGGGTCTGGTGCGGGATCAGCCGCGTGCAGTTCGAGCAGGCCAGGTGGCACTTGGTGCTGATGTCGATCTGGACGATGTCCATCTCGGCGGGCGATCGCATCGGGTTCTCCGTTCCGGACGCGGCCGATTCGCGGCGGCGACGAGGCGTGCAGGATGCTATCGTTAACCATCCGGGTCGATAACACTGATCGCCGCACCTAAAAGAGAAGCGCTTAAAGCTCCAGGCCGTACAGTCGACGGTCGCGTCGTTCGCCGTCGCGGTGCACGGCGCCCTTGAGATAACCGGCCGCCTTGAAGCCCAGCTTTTCCAGCAGCCGTTCGGCGCGGTTGTCGCCGACGTGGACGCTGGCCACCAGGCTCTTGAGCCCTTCGCTGGCGGCGTGAGCGAGGAGGGCGCCGACGGCTTCCGAGCCAAATCCCTGGCCCCAGCTTTCGCGGTCGATCACGAAGCGAAGTTCGGCCCGGTCGTGGCGCTTGTCGATGTCGATGAACTCACAATAGCCCAGGAACGCGCCGCTAGCGTGGCGCACGGCCCAATAGGCGGCGTCGCCGGCGTTCATCTCCTCGACCTGAGCGGCGACGCGGCTGGCCACCTCGTCGGGATCCTCGATCGGCTCCTGATCCAGGTTCGACATCACCTCCGCGTCGCTGAGAAACGGATAGATCAGGGGAGCGTCTTCGACCGTCAGCGGCGCGAGGATCAGGCGTTCGGTCTCGAGGATCATGCGGTCTGGAGATTGAGCTTGAGGACTTGCGTGAGGCGGCACGCTTCCCAGCTATGGCGCGTCGCCGCCTCTAGTGGTAGAGGGGCCGCTTCGTTTTTCGCGCGGCATTTCGCCCGCGCCCGGATCGAGAACACATTCGTCATGCTCATCGGCGTTCTGCTGGCCATCAACATCGTCGTCTGCCTGGCCCTGATCGGGGTCGTGCTGCTGCAGCGGTCGGAAGGCGGCGCGCTGGGCATGGGCGGCGGTTCGTCCAGCTTCATGACCGCGCGCGGCGCGGGCGACCTGCTGACCCGCATCACCTGGATCCTGTTCTCGGTGTTCCTGATCATCAGCTTGATCCTGACCATCCTGACCGGTCGTATGGATCGCGGCGGCTCGGTGGCCGATCGCCTCAACATCCAGGGCCTGGACGCCAAGACCCTGAACGCCGCGCCGCAGCCGGCCGCGCCGACGCCCGGTTCGCTGAACTCGCTGCCGGCCGCTCCGAGCAACGCCCCGGCGGGCGCCATCCAGGCGCCGACGCCGCAGATCAATGCGCCCACGCCCGCGGCGCCGGCTCCGAAGGCCGAGGCTCCGAAGGCCGAAAAGAAGCCCGCCGCAGCGTCCAAGGCCGCCGAAAAGCCCGCCGAAGCCGCCGCGCCGCCCACGGTCTCAGCGCCGCCGGCCAGCCAGCCCAAGTCCTAACCGTCGCAGACGGATCCTAACCGACCCCCGAGGGCGACCTCGGGGGTTTAATCTTGTTGATGAACGCAGGTCTTTTCACCAGCGTCGTCGAATCACGGGTAATCTGATCGCCCATGACGCGGTACATCTTCATCACCGGCGGCGTGGTTTCCTCGCTTGGCAAGGGTTTGGCCTCGGCGGCGCTCGGCGCGCTGCTGCAAGCGCGTGGCTACAAGGTCCGTCTCCGTAAGCTCGATCCCTATCTGAACGTCGATCCGGGCACCATGAGCCCGTATCAGCACGGCGAGGTCTTCGTGACCGACGATGGGGCCGAGACCGACCTGGATCTGGGCCACTACGAGCGCTTCACCGGCGTGTCGGCGACCAAGGCCGACAACATCACGACGGGCCAGATCTATAAGACGATCATCGAGAAGGAGCGTCGCGGCGACTATCTGGGCGCGACCGTCCAGGTGATCCCCCACGTCACCAACGAGATCAAGGACTTCGTGCTGTCGCCGGCCATGGACGAGACGGGCAAGAAGCCGGTCGACTTCGTGCTGGTCGAGATCGGCGGCACGGTCGGCGACATCGAGGGGCTGCCGTTCTTCGAGGCCATTCGCCAGCTGCGCCAGGACCTGCCGCGCCAGCAGAGCTGCTATGTCCATCTGACGCTGCTGCCGTTCATCAAGACGGCCGGCGAGATGAAGACCAAGCCGACCCAGCACTCGGTCAAGGAGCTGCGTTCGATCGGCATCCAGCCGGACATCCTGCTGTGCCGCTGCGAGCAGGAAATCCCGGCCGAGGAAAAGCGCAAGATCGCCCAATTCTGCAATGTCCGCCCCAGCGCGGTCATCCAGGCGATGGACTCCTCGTCCATCTACGCGGTGCCGATCGACTATCACGAGCAGGGCCTGGACGCCGAGGTGCTCGACGTCTTCGGCATGAGCGACGCGCCCGCTCCGGACCTGTCGCGCTGGAAGACGATCGACCAGACCGTCCAGCATCCCGACGGCGAGGTGACCATCGCCGTGGTCGGCAAGTACACGGTTCTGAAGGACGCCTATAAGTCGCTGATCGAGGCCCTGCACCACGGCGGCCTGGCCAACAAGGTCAAGGTCAACTTGGACTGGGTCGAAAGCGAGACGTTCGAGGGCGACGAGGGCGCGGCCGCCGCGCGTCTCGAGAACGCCCACGCCATCATGGTGCCGGGCGGCTTCGGCGAGCGAGGCGCGGAAGGCAAGATCCGCGCGGCTCAGTTCGCCCGGGAGCGCAAGGTGCCTTATTTCGGCATCTGCTTCGGGATGCAGATGGCCGTCATCGAGACTCTGCGGAACGTCGCCGGGATCAAGGACGCCAGCTCTTCGGAGTTTGGCCCCACGGATCGCCCGGTGGTCGGCCTGATGACCGAGTGGATCAAGGGCAACGAGATGGTCCAGCGTCGCGCCAACGACGATCTGGGCGGCACCATGCGCCTGGGCGCCTATGACGCGGTGCTGACGGCGGGATCGAAGGTCGCCCAGATCTATGGCGGCACCGAGATCAGCGAGCGCCACCGTCACCGCTACGAGGTCAATATCGGCTACGTGCACCTGATGGAGGAGGCGGGGCTGAAACTGACGGGCCGCTCGCCCAACGGCGTGTTGCCCGAAATCGTCGAGCGGGACGACCATCCCTGGTTCATCGGTGTTCAGTATCACCCCGAACTGAAGAGCCGTCCGTTCGCGCCGCACCCCCTTTTCGCCAGCTTTATCGCGGCGGCGAAGGAGCATGGGCGCTTGGTCTAAACGGTTTTTCCCCAGGTCCTTGCATGTGGGGAGAGATTCGGGCATAAGCGCGCCCTCACGCGGCGGCTCGGGCGTTCCCAGGCCGCCGCTTCCGATTTTCACGCTCAGCGAGCAGAGTCACTTCGATGGCCGTTCCTAAAAGAAAAACTTCGCCTTCTCGCCGGAACATGCGCCGGTCGCACCACGCCCTGGGCGCCAACTCGTTCATCGAGGACAAGGACACCGGCGAGCTGCGCCGTCCGCACCATGTCGACCTGAAGACCGGCATGTACAACGGCAAGCAGATCCTGACGCCGAAGGAAGACTAAGTCTCCTTCTCGTCTCCGACGGCTTGAAAACGCCGCCTGGTTACGCCGGGCGGCGTTTTTCGTCGTATTTCCGTCGCAAGCTCGAAGAACGATGTTAGCCTCCCGGGCAGGGAGGTGCGCCCATGCTCACACGCCGAACCATCGCGGCGGGACTGGGTCTTTCACTCGCCGCGCGACCCGCGCTGGCGGACGCGGCCACGCTGGTCCCGCCGAGCCAAGTCCCGGCGAGCCAGGTCCCGCTCCAGGCCGCGCCCGGCGGCGCGACGGCCGATCAGCCCTTGCTGGTTCTGGACGCCTCGCTCGACGAGGACGCCCGCATGACTGTGCCGGTCATGATCAATGGGCAGGGGCCCTTCGAATTCGCCGTCGACACCGGGGCCGATCGAAGCGTCCTCACCCCAGGGCTTGTCGAGCGACTGGCCCTGCCGCCCGGGCCGGAGATCATCGTCCACGGCGTTTCCGGTTCGGTGACCAGCTCGACCGTTCGCGTGGCGGCCTTGCGCACCGGCGATGCTCGACTGTCGGATGTCGTTTTGCCGGTTCTGCCTTACGAGCGGGTAGGGGGCGATGGCTTGCTGGGCGTGGACATCTTGGACGGTCGCGACGTCGTCATGGATTTCGCCAAGAAGCAGCTGGAAGTCCGGCGCAGTCAGCCGATGCGCGACATGGTCCGCGCGGCGCGCGAGATTTCCATCTTGGCGGACCAGAAGTTTGGCCGGCTGACCTTGGCGGATTCCAGGATCGCCGGCGCGCGGTCTCTGGCCTTCATCGACTCCGGAGGCGGTGTCAGCATCGGCAACATGGCGCTCGCCCGCGCGATCGCGGCCCGTCGACGGCGTTCGCCTGATCAGGCGCGGCCCGCCCGCCTGCTGACCGCCGGGGGCGAGATGCAGCTCGGAGAATTCCGCATCGTGCCATCGATAGTGCTGGGGGATCTGCGGATCACCAACATTCCCATGGCCTTCGCGGACCTGCACATCTTCGACGTCTGGGCGCTGAACAATCGGCCGGCGGCGCTGCTGGGCGTGGACGTACTGCGCCTGTTCGCCCGCGTCGAACTGGATTTCGGCGCGGGGCGGGTGCTGTTCCGCCTCGGGCAGGCCGGCGGCTTGACCCCGCCGGCCTGGAACGCCTGACGCTACTGCGAGCGGCCGCGCGCCATGACCTGGCGACGCCGTTCCTCGACGCGCTCGGGCGTGACCTCGCGGTTGTGGCCGCTGGAGCGCTCGTGCTCCAGCGCCAGACCGTCGCCGAAGGAACGGGCGTAGCCGTCGTCGATCAGGCGCTTGTAGAACGACAGGGTCTCCACCGGGATCGTCGCCATGTCTTCCGCCAGCTTCAGCGCGGTCGGCAACAGATCGGCGGCGGGGACGACGCGATTGACCAAGCCCCAGTCGGCGGCCGTGCGGGCGTCGAGGAAGTTGCCGGTCAGCGAAAGCTCCTTGGCGCGATAGAGACCGACCAGGCGCGAGAGCTTCTGCGATAGGCCCCAGCCGGGCATGATGCCGACCCGGGCGTGGGTGTCGGCGAAGCGCGCGTTCTCCGAGGCGATCAGGACATCACAGGCCAGGGCCAGTTCGAAGCCGCCCGTGATGGCCACGCCGTTGATCGCCCCGATCACCGGCTTGCGGCAGGTTTCGACCGCGCGGACGGGGTTGGAGCGGGCGTCCTGGTCGTTGGCCGCGCTCATGGCGTCGGGATCGCCGCCGAGCTCCTTGAGGTCCAGGCCGGCCGTGAACGCGCGCTCGCCGGCGCCGGTCAGGATCACAACGGCGATGTCGGGATCGGCGTCCACGGCGGTCATGGCGTCGAACAGCGCCTTGCGCAGGGCCTTGGAGAGCGCGTTCATCGCCTCCGGCCGATTGAGGGTCACGATGGCCACGGGGCCGCGTCGTTCGACGTCCAGCATGAGCTTCTCCCTTTATGACCCATGATCAGGCCGCCGCCCGAAGGGAAGTCAAGTTGCGCCCACGGCGCTTGGCGGCTAAAGCCTGCCGCGCCTTTTGGCCTTGAGGAGCAGTCCATGACCGAGATCGTCGACATCATCGCCCGCGAAATTCTCGACAGCCGGGGCAACCCGACGGTCGAAGTCGACGTCGTCCTGGAAGACGGCGCTTTCGGTCGCGCCGCAGTGCCGTCGGGCGCCTCGACGGGGGCCCACGAGGCCAACGAAAAGCGCGATGGCGACAAGGATCGCTACCTGGGCAAGGGCGTCCAGCAAGCCGTCGACGCGGTCAATGGCGAGATCTTCGACGCCCTGTCGGGCGTGGACGCCGAGGACCAGCGCCGCGTCGACAACCTGCTGATCGAGCTGGACGGCACGCCGAACAAGGCTCGCCTCGGCGCCAACGCCATTCTGGGCGTCTCGCTGGCCACGGCCAAGGCCGCCGCGGAGTCGGCCGGCCTGCCGCTCTACAAGTATGTGGGCGGCGTCAACGCTCGCGTGCTGCCGACTCCGATGATGAACATCATCAACGGCGGCGCCCACGCCGACAATCCGATCGACATCCAGGAATTCATGATCCTGCCGACCGGGGCCAAGGACTTCCGCGAAGGTCTGCGCATGGGCGCCGAGATCTTCCACGCCCTGAAGAAGGCTCTTAAGGACGCGGGCCATAACACCAATGTCGGCGACGAGGGCGGCTTCGCCCCGAACCTGGCCTCGGCCGAAGCCGCGCTCGACTTCATCGTCAAGGCTGGCGAGAAGGCCGGATACAAGGCTGGCGACGATTTCGTCCTGGGCCTGGACGTCGCCTCGACCGAGTTCTTCAAGAACGGCAAGTACGAGCTGGAAGGCGAGGGCAAGTCGCTGGATCCGGCCGCGATGGTCGATTACCTGGCGGGCCTCGTCGCCAAGTTCCCGATCCTGACGATCGAGGACGGCATGGCCGAGGACGACTTCGACGGCTGGAAACTGCTGACCGACACCCTGGGCAAGAAGGTCCAGCTGGTCGGCGACGACCTGTTCGTGACCAACCCCAAGCGTCTCCAGATCGGCCTCGACAAGGGCCTGGCCAACTCGATCCTAGTCAAGGTCAACCAGATCGGCACGCTGTCGGAAACCATCGACGCGGTCGAGCTGGCGCACCGCCACGGCTACACCAGCGTCATGAGCCACCGTTCGGGCGAGACCGAGGACTCGACGATCGCCGACCTCGCCGTCGCGCTGAACTGCGGTCAGATCAAGACCGGTTCGCTGGCCCGCTCGGACCGCACGGCCAAGTACAACCAACTGCTGCGCATCGAGGAAATGTTGGACGATCAAGGCGTATACGCCGGTCGCGCCGCGCTTAAGGGGCGCTAAGTCGCCCCATCAACCTATCGAAATGGCGAAGGCGTGGCTCTCGAAAGAGGGCCGCGCCTTTCGCGATTCTGGGTGTGACCTCGGTTTCACGCGCGCCACGCGTCCGCCCGCCGCATCATTAACCCACAATTTTTCTAAAGGCCCGCTGTTGGTTTCAAAAGAGACCATCTCAGGCGCGTTCGCGGGCGCGAAATGGCTTCGGCGATGCGGCATCTCGATGCGGTTGAAACCATCTCATCTGAAAGCATCATTCGCCTAATTCGCGACCTGATGATTACCCTGCTCAAGGCGTGGATTTAGAAGGCGTTAAGCAGGGTCGGCGATCCTACGAATCCCTCTTTGGGACGCTCAAATGTTCGCCCGACTGCAACCCTTCCTGCCGACCGCGGCGATCTTTTTCCTGATTTTCTACTTCGCCTTTCACGCCTTGACGGGTGACAGGGGCCTTCTGTCGATCTCGCAGCGCAATGCGGACCTCGCAGCAAAAACGAAGGAACTCAGGAAGATACGCGCGGAGAGGATGGACCTGGAGGCCCGCGCTCGTCTATTACGCAACGACAGCCTGTCGGCCGATCTTCTAGAGGAACGCGCGCGTTCGCTCCTGGGATATGCCGACCCGAGAGACTATGTGATCCGCGTCAAGCGTACCGGCTGACCGATCATCTAGCCTTGGAAACGGCTGAGGGTCGGTTCGAGGATCTTGCGATCCGGGCCGATCTTGACGGCAAACGAAGGCGCTTTCTTCGCGGAAACGACGAAATATCGGCGGAAACGCTCTCAGGACGAAGGCCGCGATGAAGATTGGCCAGGGAGATTTGAATGGCGCGCACGCGCAAGGCTGAAGCCTCCGAGGAGAAGGTGCCGGAAACCGGTGTCAATGCCTTCGTCGGCAAGGACGAGCTCCTGAAATTCTATCAGGACATGCTGCTGATCCGCCGCTTCGAGGAGCGCGCCGGTCAGTTGTACGGCATGGGCCTAATCGGCGGCTTCTGTCACCTCTACATCGGTCAGGAAGCCATCGCGGTCGGGATGCAGTCGATCTCGCGCAAGGGTGATCAGATCATCACCGGCTACCGCGACCACGGCCACATGCTGGCCGCCGGCATGGATCCGCGCGAGGTCATGGCCGAACTGACCGGCCGCGCCGGCGGCTCGTCCAAGGGCAAGGGCGGCTCGATGCACATGTTCGACGTCGAGACCGGCTTCTACGGCGGTCACGGCATCGTCGGCGCCCAGGTCTCGCTCGGCACCGGTCTGGCGCTGGCCAACGCCTACAAGGGCAACGGCGGCGTCTCCTACGCCTATATGGGCGATGGCGCGGCCAACCAGGGCCAAGTCTACGAGAGCTTCAACATGGCCCAGCTCTGGAAGCTGCCGGTCGTGTACGTGATCGAGAACAACCAATACGCCATGGGCACCAGCGTCGAACGCTCGGCGTCGGAAACCGCGTTCCACAAGCGCGGCGTCTCGTTCCGGATCCCGGGCGAGGAAGTCGACGGCATGGACGTGATCGCCGTGCGCGAAGCCGGCGCCCGCGCCACCGAACACGCGCGCAGCGGCCAAGGACCCTACATCCTCGAGATGAAGACCTATCGCTATCGCGGTCACTCGATGTCCGACCCGGCCAAGTATCGCACCAAGGAAGAGGTCGACGAGGTCAAGACGACCCGCGACCCGATCGACCACATCAAGGAGCGCCTGGCCAAGGCCGGCGTCACCGAGGACGACCTGAAGGGCGTCGACGCGGAGGTGAAGCGCATCGTCGCCGAGGCCGCCGAATTCGCCCGCACGAGCCCCGAGCCCGATCCCTCGGAACTGTACACCGACGTATACCTGGAGGCCGCCGAGTGACGGACATCCTGATGCCCGCCCTTTCTCCGACCATGGAGGAAGGCACCCTGGCCAAGTGGCTGGTCAAGGAAGGCGACACCATCAAGGCCGGCGACGTGATCGCCGAGATCGAGACCGACAAGGCCACGATGGAGGTCGAGGCCGTCGACGAAGGCGTGATCGAGGCCATCCTGGTCCCGGCCGGCAGCGAGAGCGTCAAGGTCAACACCCTGATCGCGCGTCTGAAAGGCGAGGGCGAAGCCGCGGCTCCGGCTGCCGCTCCCGTCGCCGCTGAAGCTGCTCCGGCTCCGGTTACGGCTCCTCCGGCCGCTGGCGGTCCGATCTCGGCCGCCTCGGCCTTCGCCGATCCGGAAATCCCGGCCGGCGCGCCGCTGAAGAAGATCACCGTGCGCGACGCCCTGCGCGACGCCATGGCCGAGGAGATGCGCCGCGACGACCGCGTGTTCCTGATGGGCGAGGAAGTCGCCCAGTACCAGGGCGCCTACAAGGTCAGCCGTGAACTGCTGCAGGAGTTCGGCGAGCGCCGCGTCATCGACACCCCCATCACCGAGCACGGCTTCGCGGGCCTGGGCGTCGGCGCGGCCATGGCCGGGCTGAAGCCGATCGTCGAGTTCATGACCTGGAACTTCGCCATGCAGGCGATCGACCAGATCATCAACTCGGCCGCCAAGACGCTGTACATGTCGGGCGGCCAGATCAAGTCGTCGATCGTGTTCCGCGGTCCGAACGGCGCGGCCTCGCGCGTGGCGGCCCAGCACAGCCAGGACTACGCCGCCTGGTACGGCAACGTCCCGGGCTTGAAGGTGATCGCGCCCTATGACGCCGCCGACGCCAAGGGCCTCTTGAAGGCCGCGATCCGCGATCCGAACCCGGTCGTCTTCCTCGAACACGAGATGATGTACGGCCACGAGTTCGACATTCCGGACGTCGAGGACTGGGTCGTGCCGATCGGCAAGGCCAAGGTCCGCCGCGAAGGCTCGGACGTGACCCTGGTCGCCTACAGCCGCATGGTCGGTTTCGCGCTGAAGGCGGCCGAGGAGCTGGAGAAGGAAGGCATTCAGGCGGAGGTCGTCGACCTGCGGACGATCCGTCCGATGGACCACGCGACGATCCTGGAAAGCGTGAAGAAGACCAACCGCCTGGTCACGGTCGAGGAAGGCTGGGGCCCGATGGGCGTCGGCGCCGAGATCGTCGCCCGCATCACCGAGCACGGCTTCGACTACCTGGACGCCCCGCCGCTGCGGGTTCACCAGGAAGACGTGCCGCTGCCCTACGCGGCGAATCTGGAAGCCCTGTCGCTGCCTTCGGTCGAGAAGATCGTGAAGGCGGCGAAGACGGTCAGCTACCGCTAGGATGGGCGCGGCCCTCGTTCCCGACGAGCGAGGGCCGCGACCTCTCGGCCAATGCATTCATCCCGCCGCGAAGCGGGGTATCGTGGACGCCGGCCCGAACTCGCCCGAAGGGGCCGCCACCGTCCCGAACGCTTGAGGAATAAGCTCAATGTCGATCGACATCCTGATGCCCGCCCTGTCGCCCACCATGGAGGAGGGAACCCTCGCCAAGTGGCACGTCAAGGTCGGCGACACGGTCAAGGCCGGCGACGTGATCGCCGAAATCGAGACCGATAAGGCGACGATGGAAGTCGAAGCCGTCGACGAAGGCGTGGTCGAGGCCATCCTGGTCGACGCCGGGACCGAGAACGTCAAGGTCAACGCCCTGATCGCCAAGCTGGCGGGCGAGGGCGAGACACCTGCGCCCGCGCCGAAGGCTGAAGCGCCCAAGGCCGCCGCCGCTGCTCCCGCTCCGGTCGCTGCTGCGCCGACCGTCCCGGCTCCCGCCGCCCCCGCGCCGGCCGCTCCGGTCGCGGCTGACGGTTCGCGCGTTTTCGCCTCGCCGCTGGCTCGCCGACTGGCCTCCGCCGCCGGCCTCGACCTGAAGAGCATCAAGGGCTCTGGCCCCCACGGCCGCGTGGTAAAATCCGATGTCGAGGCCGCCAAGTCGGGCGCGCCCACCGCCAAGGCCGCTCCGGCGGCGACCACCGCCGCCCCGGCCGCCGCCGAGCCGCGCAAGGCCCTGTCACTGGAGCAGATGGGCATCCCCGCCGGCTCTTACGACCTCGTCCCGCTGGACGGCATGCGCAAGACGATCGCGCGTCGCCTGACCGACAGCTTCCGCGACGTGCCGCACTTCCCGCTGACGATCGATATCGAGATCGACACGCTGCTGGCCGCTCGGACCAAGATCAACGGGCTGCTGGAAAAGCAGGGCGTGAAGGTCTCGGTCAACGACATCGTCATCAAGGCCGCCGCCGTGGCCCTGAAGCAGGTGCCGGAGGCCAACGCCAGCTACACGCCCGAAGGCATCGCCATGCATAAGCATGCCGATATCGCCGTGGCCGTGGCGATCGACGGCGGCCTGATCACCCCGATCATCCGCGCCGCCGAGACCAAGGGCCTGGCCCAGATCTCGACCGAGATGAAGGACCTGGCCGCCCGCGCCAAGGCCAAGAAGCTGAAGCCCGAGGAATTCCAGGGCGGCACCTTCTCGGTCTCCAACCTCGGCATGTTCGGCATCAAGGCGTTCTCGTCGATCATCAACGAGCCGCAGGGCGCGATCATGAGCGTCGGGGCCGGCGAGCAGCGCCCGGTGGTCAAGAACGGCCAGTTGGCCGTCGCGACCGTGATGACCGTGACCCTGACCTGCGACCACCGCGTGGTCGACGGGGCTATCGGCGCCAAGTTCCTGGCGGCCTTCAAGCCGCTGATCGAAGAGCCGCTGACCCTGATCGTTTAACCGGGAAGCGGGGAGGGTCACCATGTCGGTCTACGACTATTCGGCCAAGACGCTGGACGGCCAGGACGCGAGCCTGGCCGACTATCGCGGGCAAGTGCTGCTGATCGTGAACACCGCCAGCAAGTGCGGGTTCACGCCGCAGTACGAGGGCCTGGAGGCGCTCTACAAGGCCTACAAGGATCGTGGCTTCACGGTCCTGGCCTTTCCCTGCAACCAGTTTGGCGCTCAGGAGCCGGGAAACGCCGAGGAGATCGCGAACTTCTGCTCGCTGACCTACAACGTGACCTTCCCGGTGATGAGCAAGATCGACGTCAACGGCGCCGACGCCCATCCGCTCTACCGCTTCCTCAAGAAGGAACAGAAGGGGCTCTTGGGCACCGAGGCGATCAAGTGGAATTTCACCAAATTCCTGATCGGTAAGGATGGCCAGGTCGTCGAGCGGTTCGCGCCGACCGTGAAGCCCGAGGACCTGAAGGTCGCGGTCGAGGCGCTGCTTTAGATTTCTCCCAGACCGGTTCGCGAACCGGTCGACCGGCGCGGCTCCGCTCCCCCGGACCCGCGCCCAAGCTAGGGTAAGAACACCATGTCCACGGAATTCGATGTCGTCGTCATCGGTGCCGGTCCTGGCGGCTACGTGGCCGCGATCCGCGCCAGCCAGCTGGGCCTGAAGACGGCCATCGTCGAGCGTGAGAACCTGGGCGGCATCTGTTTGAACTGGGGCTGTATCCCGACCAAGGCCCTGCTGAAGTCCGGCGAGATCTACGAGCAGCTCTCGCACCTGTCCGGCTACGGCCTGTCGGTCGAAAAGGCCTCGTTCGACTTCACGAAGATCATCGAGCGCTCGCGCGGCGTCGCCAAGCAGATGTCGGGCGGCATCGCCTTCCTGATGAAGAAGCACAAGATCGAGGTCATCGAGGGCGAGGCCAAGCTCGAGAAGGGCAATCCGGCGCCGAAGCTGGTCATCGCCCTCAAGGCCGGCGGCAGCCGCACGGTCCAGGCTAAGAACGTTATCCTGGCCAGCGGCGCCCGCGCGCGCGAGATCCCGGCCATCGGCGCGGTCTCCGACGGCGACAAGATCTGGACGTATCGCGACGCCCTGGCGCCGAAGACCATGCCCAAGTCGCTGGTCGTGATCGGCTCGGGCGCCATCGGCATCGAGTTCGCCAGCTTCTACCGCGCGCTGGGCGCCGAGGTGACCGTCGTCGAAGCCATCGACCGCATCATGCCGGTCGAGGACGAAGAGGTCTCCAAGGCCGCCCAGAAGGCGTTCGAGAAGCGCGGCATCAAGTTCCGCATCGGCGCCAAGGTAGGCAAGATCGAGAAGACCAAGGACGGTGTGGCCGTCACCGTCGAGGCCGGCGGCAAGATCGAGCAACTGACCGCCGAGAAGTGCATCGTCGCCGTCGGCATCGCGCCGAACAACGAGGGCCTGGAAGCCTTGGGCGTGAACCTGGATCGCGGTCACGTCGTCACCGACAAGCACTGCCGCACCAACGTCCCGGGCCTCTACGCCATCGGCGACATCGCCGGCGGTCCGTGGCTCGCCCACAAGGCCAGCCACGAGGGGATCCACGCCGCCGAGGCCATCGCGGGCTACAAGACCCCGAACGTTCACTCGCCGATCCCGGGCTGCACCTACGCCAACCCGCAGGTCGCCTCGGTGGGCTACACCGAGGCCGGCGCCAAGGCGGCGGGCATCGAGGTCAAGGCGGGCCGCTTCCCGTTCCGCGTCAACGGCAAGGCCGTGGCCGCGGGCGAGGTCGAGGGCTTCGTCAAGACGGTGTTCGACGCCAAGACCGGCGCCCTGATCGGCGCGCACATGATCGGCCACGAAGTGACCGAGATGATCCAGGGTTTCGTCACCGCGATCACGCTGGAAGCCACCGAGGAAGATCTGCACGGCATCGTCTACGCCCACCCGACCATGTCGGAGGCCATGCACGAAGCCGCTCTGGACGCCTACGGCCGCGTGCTGCACATCTAAGGCAGCTAGGGAGTCTGGATGGCGCGCAAGGCCGCCGCGACAACGGGTGAGAAGCCGAGGGCTCGGAAGGGATCGAAGACGACCCTTTCGGAAGCCAATCTGGCTGACCTGGGTCCCGAGCGCCTCGCCGCCATCCTGCTCGACCTCTCCAGCGACAGCCACGTCAAGCGCGTGCTGCGGCTGGAGCTGTTCGCTGAGTCGAGCGCCGAGGGGCTGGCGCTTGAGATCTCCAAGCGCCTGGCGACGATCGGCAAGTCTTCGTCGCGGATCCACTGGCGCAAGCGCGCCGCTTTCGCCAAGGACCTTGATCTGCACCGTCGGATGATCGAGCGGCTGGCGGAGGATGAGCCGACCGCCGCGCTCGATCTGATGCTGGATCTTCTGGATCTGGCGACGCCGACCTTGGACCGTCTCAGCCAGGCCGAAGGCCCCATCGGCGATGTTTTCCTCGCCGCCCGTGACAGCGTCGGCGCGATCGCCGCCAAGGCCTTGCCCGATCCGATCGCGTTGGCGGACCGAACCGCGAGGCTTCTTCGCCGCGACGACTACGCCCAGTTCGGTCCGCTGGTGAACGCCCTGACGCCGGCGCTGGGGGCCAGGGGGCAGGCGTATCTACGCGAGACGCTGGAGAAACTGCTCGCCGCGCGCTCGACCCGCTCAACGCACCTCTTCGACGCCCAGGGCGCGATCTACAAGGACGCCCTACGGCGACTGGCCGACGCGAGCGGCGATGTCGACGCCTTCGAGGCCACCTTCTCGCCGGAGCTTCGCCGCACGCCGTTGGTCTCCGCCGAGATCGCCCGGCGCTTGCTGGCGGCGGGCAGGGCGGAGGACGCCCTTGCCACCCTGCAAGCCGGCGCGCCCAGCGCGCAACGGGGACGCCACCAGAGCGCTGTCGAGGAGCGCGCGGCCTGGGAAGACGTCATGCTGGAGGCGCTCGACGCCACGGGCCACAACGAGGAAGCCCAGAAGCGCCGCTGGGCGGACTTCGAGGCGACGCTGTCGATCGCCCGCCTGCGCGCCTATCTGAAAGGCTTGCCGGACTTCGACGACGTCGAGGCCGAGGACCAAGCCAAGGCGGTGGCCAAGCGCTTCCCGCGTTTCGATGCGGCGCTAGCCTTCCTGGTCTCCTGGCCCGATCTCCCGGCCGCCGCGCGGCTGGTGCTTTCCCGCTCCGGCGAGATCAACGGTTCGGACGACACCCTGATCGCCGAGGCCGCCCGCCGGCTGGAAGGGGGCCACCCCCTGGCCGCCACCCTGTTGCTGCGGGCCTCGATCCAGTACGTCCTGACCTACGGCGTCGCGACCCGCTACGCAGAGGCCGCGCGTCAATTGCTAGAAGCGGAGTCGCTCGCGGCGATGATCGGCGACCACGGCGAGTATCCCGATCACGCGGCCTTTGTGGCGGACCTGCGCGCGCTGCATGGCCGCAAGCGGGGCTTCGTCGCCGAGCTTGAAGCCCTGGGAGCGACCTTTTAGGGGCGTTTGCGCACCTGGGCGTCCAGGCTCCATCCCCCGGGGCCTTGGAAGACCAGATAAAGGAAGACGAAGCAGAACAGGATCGCCGCTTCGCCGCCGTTCAGAGCCGGCCAGAAACCCTTGCTCCCGTGCGCCAGGAAATAGGCGATCGCCATCTGGCCCGACAGGACGAACGCCACCGGTCGGGTGAACAGGCCGACCATGAGCAGGACGCCGCCGATAATCTCAAGCCAGGCCGCCACTAGCAGCAACGGCGGCAGCGGGTCCGGGGCGCCGGGTTGCGCGGCGGGGAAATGCAACAGCTTCATCAGCCCATGCTCCATGAAGAGCAGGGCGGTGATGATCCGCAACACGCTGAGGACGCGGGGCGACCATACGATAAGACGTTCCATTCCTTCCTCCGTTGGCGACGTTCGTTGAACGCTTGGAGGGCGGATTCGTCACGCCGCTCTGGTGTCGGTCTCGGCCATGCGCTGGATGGCGACATAGTCGGTCTTGCCGCTGCCGAGCACCGGCACTTCTTGCACTTTCAGAATCTTGCGCGGCACCGCCAGTTCCGGAGCGCCGATCGTCTGAGCGTGGGCGACCAGCGGGGCCACGTCGGCGTCGGGACGGTCGGTGACCAAGATCAGCTTCTCGCCCTTCTTCTTGTCGGGCATCGAAATGACGGCGTGTCGGCCATCGGGCCACACCGCCGACGCCAAGTCCTCCGCGGCGGTCAGAGAAACCATCTCGCCGCCGATCTTGGCGAACCGCTTCACGCGTCCCTTGATGGTGATCCACTGGTCGTCGGTCATCGTGATCACGTCGCCGGTGTCGTGCCAGCCGCCTTCCGGCACGTCCACGCCGCCGTCCTCGCGCAGATAGCCGGACATGATGTTGGGGCCGCGAACGAAGAAGCGGCCGCCCTCGGCGATACCCTCGACGGGCTCGATCCGCACTTCCTGACCGGGAAGAAGACCGCCCACCGTGCCTGGACGGTTGTCGAGAGGCTTGTTGACCGCGATGACCGGCGAAGCCTCGGTGGCGCCGTAGCCCTCCAGCACCGGAACGCCATTGAAGCGCTCGCGGAGCAGGGCGTGGGTCTCGTCGCGCACCTTCTCGGCGCCGCAGACGATGAACTCCAGACCCGACAGCTCGTCGGTCTCGGCGGCGCGGGCGTATTGGTTCACGAACGTATCAGTGGCCAGCAGGATCGAGGCCTTGCTGTCCTTGATCAGCGGCGGAATCTGCTTGGTGTGAAGCGGCGAGGGATACTGGAACGCTTTCATGCCGGTCAGGATCGGCAGGATCACCCCGCCGGTGAGGCCGAAGCAGTGGAACACCGGCAACGGGTTGAACATCACCCAATCTGGGTTCAGCGCGATGTGCGCGGCCACCTGCATGGCGTTCTGGACCAGGTTCTCCTGACTCAGGACCACGCCGCGCGGCGCGCCGAAGCTGCCCGAGGTGAACAGCACGACACCGGGATCCGACGGCTTGGCGTGGGCGCGGAATCGGCGCGGAAAGAAGCCGGCGGCCGCGGCGAACAGCTTGTCCTTCAGGCCGATCGTGGCGCGCACGTCCTCCAGATAGGTCACTTCCGCCGTCTCGCCCACGGCGTCGACGATGTCGTGCAGCTTGCCGAGTTCGATGAACTTGTGGGCTGTCAGCACGCGCCTGACGCGGGCCAGCCGACAGGCGGCCTTGATGTTCCGCAAGCCCGCCGTGAAGTTCAGCATGGTCGGCACGCGGCCGAAGGCGTGCAGGGCGAAGAAGGTCACCACCGAGCCCGCGCCCGAGGGCAACAGAACGCCCACGTGCTCGCCCGGCTCGGTGATGGCCGCAATCTTGCGACCCAAGGCAAAGCTGGCGCGGATGAGGTCCGTATAGGTCAGGGGGTTGCGATCCTGGTCCTCCAGGATCGGCTTCTTGGCGCCATACTTGTCGCGAGCATCGATAAGGGCGTCGAACAGGGCCTTCTGGCCATTCCGCACGTCAAAAGCTACCGGCATCCCGGCGAAACCTCCCCGAAAAGCGACGGTTCGCTTTCGTTCGTTAAACGCCGAGACTGCCGGGGAAGGTCCGGTTTTGCAAGAAAGAGTCACAAAGCGTGAGGTTCAACCCTTGCGCCGGGACGTCTTGGCGTCGATGCGAGCGCGGGTGAAGCCGATGATCGCGGCCAGCCAGGGACCGCGAATGGCGTCCGATTCCATATGAAGATCGTGTCCCGCGCCGGCGAGGCGGGTCTCCTGGCAAGCGGGCAGCGCGATGCAAAGGCGGGTTTGGGGCGCCTCGGTGACAGCACGGTCGCGGCCGGCGTCAAGCATCAATACCGGAACGCCGACCTTGCGCGCGTCGCGAGCGGCGGCTTCGGAAGCGTCGAAGAAGGCCGCGAACCAGCCGAGGCTGCGTCCGCCCATGCGCAGGTCGGGATTGGCCAGCATCCAGGCGTCTCGCACGCTGCCCCGTTCGGCGTCGTGGGTTAGCCCCAGCTGAAAGCCGTCCGGGCCGTCGCGTCGCCAGCGGGGCTGATCGGGCGTTCTGATCCAGCCCAGTCGCAGGGCTCGCATGGCGGGCGTGAAACGGGCGAAGTCGGCCCGTGAGCGGGGCAAGGCGGTCAAGCCAAGGGCCGGCGAGGACAGGATCAGGCCGTCCATGGGAAGACCGGTCTCGGCCGCGCGCAAGGCGATCAGTCCGCCCTCCGAGTGGCCGAGAACGATCAAGGGGATATCGCCCTTGGGCCGGATCACCCCCTGGACCATCGCGCGAACCGCGCCGATATCGGGGTCGAAACTGTCGGCGTGCCCCAGATCCCGCCAAGGCGTGGCGCGTTCGGAGCCGCCCTGGCCCTGACGCTCAAGCGCCCAGACCGTGAAGCCCTGGCCGACCAGGTCGTCGATCGTCTCGAACCACGTCTCGGCGCTTTCGCCATAGCCGGTCAGGATCAGGATCGTCGCCTTCGGGGCCGCAGGCGGCGCGGCCACGCCATAGCGTTGCGTGAGGCCTTCGCCGACGCGCAGAAAGCCCCACGCCCAGCCCTGCGGCGGATAGAAGCGAACCCCCAGCGCTGGCGGCGTTCGGGTGTCGGCGAAGGGCGCGCGCGAGGCTCCATCTCCGCAGGCGGAAACGGTCAGGGCGAGCGCGATGGCGAGAAGGCGGCGACGCATACCCGGCCACTCATTTCGCGCATCTCGACCTTAAGCAAGATCGAGCGCTTGATCCGGAGCGCAAGAAGACCGATTTAGGCGCCATGGCCACGGTGATCGACACCCTCAAGGCGCGCGGTCCGGAAGCCCGGACGGTGCGTCACCCGGAAAAGCAGAACCGCCCCGACACGCCGGTGCTCCGCAAGCCTGAATGGCTGCGCGTGCGAGCGCCCGGCTCGGGCCAGTACAACGAGACCAAGGGCATTGTGCGCGAGCACAAGCTGCACACGGTCTGCGAGGAGGCGGCCTGTCCGAACATCGGCGAGTGCTGGAGCCAGAAGCACGCGACCATGATGATCATGGGCGAGATCTGTACGCGCGCCTGCGCCTTCTGCAACGTCACCACCGGCCTGCCCACCCAGCTGGATCCCGATGAGCCTCGCCGCGTGGCCGAAGCCGTCGCCAAGATGGGCCTCAAGCACGTGGTCATCACGTCGGTGGACCGCGACGACCTGCTGGACGGCGGCGCCCGGCACTTCGCCGAGGTCGTCACCGCCATCCGCGCGGCCGCGCCCGGCACGACCATCGAGATCCTCACGCCGGACTTCCTGCGCAAGGACGGCGCTGAGACCGTGGTGATCGACGCCAAGCCGGATGTCTTCAACCACAATCTCGAGACCGTTCCGCGCCTCTATCTCAAGATCCGTCCCGGCGCTCGATACTACAACTCCCTGCGCCTGCTCGACCGTGTTAAGCAACGCGACCCCTCCCAGTTCACCAAGTCCGGCCTGATGGTCGGCCTTGGCGAGACCAAGGAAGAGGTCATGCAGGTGATGGACGACATGCGCTCGGCCGGCGTCGATTTCATCACCATCGGCCAATATCTGCAGCCGACCCGCAAGCACGCGGCCGTCGAGCGCTTCGTGACGCCGGAAGAGTTCCAGGCCTACGAAGCGATCGCCCGCGCCAAGGGCTTCCTGATGGTTTCGGCCAGCCCGCTGACCCGCTCGTCGCACCACGCCGGCGACGACTTCGCCAAGCTGCGGGCCGCCCGCCAGGCGCTCGACAGCCGCAAGGCCTAAAGGCTTGCACCGCCACGTCGTGACGCGCGCGCTGCCTTACGCGCCCGAGCAACTGTTCGACCTGGTCGGCGATGTCGAGGCCTATCCAAGGTTCGTGCCCTGGATCACCGGGATGCGCACCTGGAACGCCCGCGTCGATGGCGCGGTCAGCACTGTCGACGCGGAGGCCCAGGTCGGGTTTTCGTTCCTGCGCGAGAAATTCGCCACGCGCGTTCGCCGGGACCGCGACGCGCTGAGCATCGACGTCAGCCTGCTCTACGGCCCCTTCAAGGCGTTGGCGAACGGGTGGCGGTTCGTTCCGGACGGAGAGGCGACGCGCGTCGAGTTCGTCATCGACTTCGCGTTCAAGTCGCCGCTGCTGGACGCGATGCTCGCCGCCAATATCGACAAGGCGGCCAATAAGCTGATCGCCTGCTTCGAGGATCGGGCCAGGCAGATCTACGGTCTGAAGCCCTAATCCTTCTTCGCCACGGTTTCCTCGATCCGTTCCTGAAAGTCGCCGAGGTTGCCGAACAGGTTCTCGATCGCGAAGACCAGGCCAAACACGCGCGCGGCCTCGTCGAACCCCAGTTCTCGCGTCACACCCTTTTGGCGCAGACCTTCGACACAGGTCTGGAAGGTCTGATGCGCCTGGGCGAAGGCGACGCGGTCCGGACGCGCGCCGCTGGCCAGCAGGGCGGCGGTGGCGCGCAGGAAGCGGGCGCTCGCCTCGAGCATGTCGGCGGCGGCCGGCGCGAGATCCGGCGCGGGCAAGGGCTGGCGCAGGGTTCTGCCGATCATCACCGTGTCGTTGCGCAAGCGCCAGAGCGTGCGGGGCAGGGCGTCCGATACGGATCGATCGCTAAGCCTTGTCGCGCTCTCGCGATCGGCTTCGGTCATGGCCGTCTGCAGCTTGCCGAGAGCGGCGCGCAGATCGTCCTGCGCCTTCAACGGATCGGTGGGCTCGGGCTTTCCGCGCAGCGTCATGACGTAATCGTCGAGCAGGCGAGCCTGCAGGTCGGTGATCGTCTGGACGCCGGTGATCACCGAAGCGCCGGCTCGGGCGGGAAAGATCAGTAGGGTGGCGGCGACGCCGACGATGCTGCCCACGGTGATCTCCGCGATGCGGAACCCCGCCGCGACAAGGGGCGATAGATGCGTCGTCGTGTTGCCGATCAGCATGATCACCGCGGTTACGGGCGCCACCTTCAATGAAGGCCGCATCGAGACCACAAGCGAAAGCAGCGCCACGGTGGCGCAGAGGATCAGGCCGCCGAACTCGGGCCAACGGACGTGAAGATAGGCGGCGACCGCGCCGGCCAGTGCCCCGACAACCGTGCCCATGAAGCGTTCAATCGAGGCGGTGATGGTCGCGCCGAGACTGGACTGGACCACGATGACGGCGGTGAACACCGCCCAGTAGCCCTGGGGCAGGCGCAGCAGGGTGGCCAAGGCGAAGGCCGCGCCGACGGCGGCCGAGACGCGAATGGCATGGCGAATCTCTGTCTTGCGCGCGGCCGCGGCCTTCAACGCCCTCTGCGAGAGGTTGACGCCCGTGAAGCGTCGCCAGTCGCTGGGCTCGGTCTCCGGCATCAGGCGATGGCCTCGCGGAGCATTTCCAAGGCCGTGCGCACCGCCGCCAACTGCACCGCTTCGCGAGTCTCGCCGTCGAACCGTTCGTGGCGGTGGACGACCGAGCGGTTCGCGCGCGCCACGGCGAAGTGGACGGTGCCGACGGGCTTCGTCGGCGTGCCGCCGCCCGGGCCGGCGATCCCGGTGATGGCCACGGCGACATGTCCATGGCTCTCGCGCAGGGCGCCTTCCGCCATCATCCGCGCCACCGGTTCGGACACCGCGCCGTGATCGGCGATCAGGTCGCCCGGCACGCCCAACATCTCGGACTTGGCCCGGTTGGTGTAGGTGACGAAGCCACGCTCGAAGATGTCGGACGCGCCAGAGATCGAGCAGATCGCGCCGGCGACCAAGCCCCCGGTGCAGCTCTCGGCGGCCACCACGCGTAATGACTTGCCGCGCGCCTCGTCGATCAACAGTCGGGCCAGGGTCTGGATTTCCAGGGGAAACATGCGGGCCTCCGAATTCTTGGCGCTAGCTTAGACGGTTCAGGCCGGCGTCTCGACGGCCACGACCGCCGAGGCGGCGAGGCCTTCGCCTCGGCCGGTGAAGCCCATCTTCTCGGTCGTGGTCGCCTTGACGCTGACGCGGTCGATCGGCAGCGCCAGGAGCTCGGCCAGTCGCTCGCGCATCGCCTGACGGTGCGGTTTGATCTTGGGGCGCTCGCAGATCAGCGTCACGTCAACATTGACGATCGCTCCGCCCTTGGCCGCGACCAGCTCGGCGGCGTGTTTCAGGAATTGGTCCGAGGCCGCGCCCTTCCACTTCGGATCGGTGGGCGGGAAGTGGTCGCCGATATCGCCTTCGCCGATCGCGCCCAGAAGGGCGTCGGTCAGGGCGTGTAGTCCCGCGTCGGCGTCCGAGTGGCCGATTAGGGTCTCGTCGTGCTTGATGGCCACCCCGCACAGCCAGACCTCTTCGCCCGGCCCCCAGCGGTGAGCGTCGAAGCCTTGGCCGACGCGGGTGACGCGCGCGGCGCCAGCGAGCCGTTCGGCCATGGCGAAATCCTCGGGATAGGTCAGTTTCATCAGAAGCGGATCGCCCGGCGCCAAGGCGACGCGACCGCCGGCCGCCTCCACCACCTGGGCGTCATCGGTGGGCTCCCCGTCGAACCAGGCCGCATAGGCGGCGATTAGCGTGTTACGGCGAGCAGCCTGGGGAGTCTGGGCGCGCCAGAGATGGTCGCGCGAGGTCGTCGTGGGATTTTGACCGGGCTCGGCGCGCTTCAGCGTGTCGGCGACCGGAAGAGCGGGCAGAACCGCGTCGGCGGTCTCCAGCCTGTTCAGCACGCCCTCGATCGTGGCGAGGGTCAGGAACGGCCGGGCGGCGTCATGAATCAGCACCGGCTCATCCTCGGGGCGATGGGCGAGGGCGGCGAGACCCGACCGCACCGAAAGCGCCCGAGTCGCACCGCCACGCGCGGGCTTCCATCCGGACAAGCCGCTCAGCACGTTTTCTAGAGCCTTTTCGCCGTCCTCGGTCGTGACGATCACGATGTCGGCGGCGCCGGCCGCCAGGAAGGCCTCGACGGACCAGCGCAGCACCGGCTTGCCCGCCACCACGCGCCATTGCTTGGCCATGCCTGGACCGGCGCGAGTTCCCGAGCCGGCGGCGACGATCACGGCGGAAAAGGTCATGGCGGCTGTTTAGTCCGGTCATCGCGCTTGTCCATAGCCCGACCGGGGAGCGACCGGTGGTTCTCCGGGACAGCGCGACATCACCCCATTGTCATAAACGGGTACGTCCTTGCCGATGCGGGCTTTACTGCGCCGCACAATGTGCCTAAAAAGAAAGCTTCGGGGATGATCGAAAAATGAGCAACAAGCTCGAGATTGGTGGTGTGGAGGTTCCTGGTCGGGTGTGGATCGCGCCCATGACCGGCGTGTCCGACCTGCCTTTCAGAGAAACGGCCACGGCGCTTGGCGCGCCCTATGTGGCCACGGAAATGGTCGCCAGCGCGGAGTTCGCGAAGGGGCGTCCCGATGTCGTGCGCCGCGCGGCGGTCGGTGACGGGATGCCGCTGACGGTGATCCAACTGGTCGGCCGGGACATCGCCTTCATGGCGCAGGGCGCGCGCATGGCCCAGGACGCCGGCGCCGACATCATCGATCTGAATTTCGGCTGCCCCGCCAAGGAAGTCGCCGCCGGCGCGGCCTGCGGCTCGGCCCTGATGCGCGAACCCGATCTGGCCGAAGCGCTGGTCGCCGCCACCGTCGAGGCGGTCGACATCCCGGTGACCGTGAAGATGCGTCTGGGCTGGGATGCAGCCAGCCTCAACGCTCCCGAGATCGCCGCCCGGGCCGAGGCCGTGGGGGCCAAGGCGATTACGGTTCATGGTCGCACGCGCAACCAGTTCTACAAGGGCGTGGCCGACTGGAGCGCCGTGGCGTCCGTCAAGAAGGCCGTGATGGTGCCCGTCCTGGTCAACGGCGATATCGTGGATGGGGACAGCGCCCGCCAAGCCCTCGACCAGTCCGGCGCCGATGGCGTGATGATCGGCCGAGGCGTCTATGGTCGGCCATGGATCGCGGGCGCCATCGAGGCCGCGCTCGAGGGAAGGGGCTTCGCCGAGCCCGGCGCCGAGGAGCGCTTGGCCATCGCGCTTACCCATTTCCGCCGCAGCCTGTCGTTCTACGGCGAGCGGCTGGGCCTGAAGATGTTCCGCAAGCACCTGGCCTCGTACATCGAGGCCGCGCCCTGGCCGGAGACGGCGGAAGCGCGGCGGGCCGCTCGCGCGAGCCTGTGCCGACTTGAAGATCCCGCCGCCGTCGAGATCGCCCTGCGCGACCTGTGGCTGGCGGGCGGGAGGTTAGCCGCATGACCGACAGAGCCCGCGTTCTGGGCGGCGTCGCCCCGGAAACCCTGAAGGCCGCCGCTTTCGATCTCAGTCCCGAGCCGGCGCTAGTCGTGGACCGCGACGGCGGGCTGGTGGCGGTCAATGAGGCCGCGGAAGCGTTGTTCGGGCACGGCTTGTCGCTTCTGGCGCGCGGCCGCTTCCGCGCCGCCTTGCCGCCGGGTTCGGTGCTTGTCTCTCTGCTGGATCGCGCGATCTCGGAGGGGGCGCTGGTCCGTGAGCACGGGGTCGAGGTCAACCTGTTCGGCCAGCCGCCGTTCGAGGCCGACGGCGCCGCCGCGCCCCTGGGCGACGGCTCGGTGCTGCTGACCCTGCACGTCAAGGGCGTGCTGGGCGTCGATCGCGGCGCGGACGCCGCCGGCCTTCGCTCGGTCGTGGGCCTTGGCAAGATGCTGGCTCACGAGATCAAGAACCCGCTGGCGGGCATTCGCGGCGCGGCTCAGCTGCTGAAGACCGGCGCCAGCGCGGTCGACCAGCCCTTGGCCCAGCTGATCGTCGACGAGACCGACCGCATTCGCCGGCTGGTCGACCGCATGGAGGCTTTTTCCGACGAGGTCCCGACGCCACGCGAGCCGGTCAATATCCACCAGGTTCTGGACCGTGTCCGGGCCCTGGTCGCCAATGGCGTGGCCGACGGTCTGGCCTTGAAGGAAAGCTACGATCCCTCTCTGCCGCCGGTCTGGGGCGACGAAGACCACCTGATCCAGATCTTCCTGAACCTGACCAAGAACGCCGCCGAGGCCGCGCATATGCGCGGCGACGATCGCGGCCAAATCTCGATCCACACCGCTTGGCGCCCGGGCGTGCGGGTGCGCGGAGCCGACGGCAAGGCCGCCAGCGGCGCGCCGATCGAGGTCAAGGTGATCGACAATGGACCTGGGGTGCCGCCGACCTTGCGCGACCACCTGTTCCAACCCTTCGTGACCACCAAGGCCAATGGCACCGGCCTTGGCCTGGCCCTGGTCACCAAGCTCGTCACCGCCCACGGCGGTCTGATCGACTTCGAGTCCGAGCCCGGCCGCACGGTTTTCCGCGTGCGCCTGCCGGTCGCCCCTGAAACCGCCGGAGACGCCTGAGCATGAACGCCGCGAGCAAGAAGATCCTGATCGCCGACGACGATAGCTCGGTCCGCCTGGTGCTCAGCCAGGCCTTCACCCGCCTCGGCTACCAGGTTCGCGCCACCGGCAACGCCACGACCCTGCTCAAGTGGGTGACCGACGGAGAGGGCGATCTCGTCGTCACCGACGTGATGATGCCCGACGAGAACGTGTTCGACGTGCTGCCCCGCATCCGCAAGGAGCGGCCCAAGCTGCCGATCATCGTGATGAGCGCCCAGAACACCCTGCTGACGGCGGTCAACGCCGCTGACGCGGGCGCGTTCGAATATGTCTCCAAGCCCTTCGACCTCGATGACGTCACCGCCGCCGCGCGTCGCGCCCTGTCGCGCCCGGCCGACGCCGAGGCCTCCAAGGCCCAGGCCCGCGCGATGCGCGACGAGCGCTTGCCACTGATCGGGCGCTCCGCTCCGATGCAGGAGGTCTATCGGACCATCGCGCGATTGGTCGGCGCGGATCTGACGGTTCTGATCCTCGGCGAGAGCGGCACCGGCAAGGAACTGGTCGCCCGCGCCCTGCACGAGCTGGGGCGCCGCCGGGACGGCAAGTTCGTGGTCATCAACCTGGCCGCTGTGCCCCGCGAGCGGGTCGAGGCGGAACTCTTCGGCCGCGGCGAGGGCGACAATGGTCGTCTGGTCGAGGCGGACGGCGGCACCCTGTTCCTGGACGAGATCGGCGACATGCCGCTGGACGCCCAGACCCGTCTGCTGCGCGTGATCGACGGCACCGAGCCGGTGATCAATCCCAAGACTGGCCGGCGGCCGAACGTGCGGATCATCGCCGCCACCAATCGCGACCTACGCGGCCTGATCCAGCAAGGTCTGTTCCGCGAGGACCTGTTCTTCCGCCTGAACGTCGCGCCGGTGCGCCTGCCGCCTTTGCGCGACCGCGCCGAGGATATTCCGGACCTGGCCCGCACCTTCCTGCTGCGCGCCGCCCGGGAGGGGCTTCCGGCCAAGACGATCGATCAGAGCGCTCTGGACCGGCTCAAAAGCCACCCCTGGCCCGGCAATGTCCGCGAGCTGGAAAACCTGATGCGCCGGATGTGCGCCCTCTACGCCGAAGAGCTGATCACCGCCCGCATCGTCGATCGCGAGCTGCAGGACCACGCCCCGGCCGTGCGGTCGGAGGAGGGGCCTGTCACGCTGTCGACGCTGGTGGAGCGCCACCTGGCCTCGCACTTCGCAGACCAGCCCGACGGCGTGCCGCCGCCCGGTCTCTATGACCGAATTCTGGAAGAGGTCGAGCGTCCGCTGATCCAGCTGACCCTCTCGGCGACGCGCGGCAATCAGGTTCGCGCGGCGGAAATTCTCGGTCTGAATCGCAACACCCTGCGCAAGAAGATCCAGGACCTGGGCGTGGAGATGACCCGCGGTCGCCGCTAACGTCGTCCGCTGAAGCTTTCGCGGCACATAGCTGTTGAATTTAGGACACACGCTCCTAAACTCCGCGACGATGTCTTCAGTGGCTTACGCGACGGGATCGGAGAACCCGCCGACCCGGTTCAGCCGGGCCTGGTGGCGGGAGCTTCTGCGGTCGCGCTATCTGGTCGGCGGCGGCTACGCCCTGGCGGTGATTCTCACCGTCGCCGGCGTCGCCCTGGCGTCCTCGCCGCCCCGGACCGACTCGATCAGCACGGCCAGCACGGTCATCCTGGTGGTGCTGGGCTTCAATCTGGTCCTGATCCTGGGCGTGGCCACGGTCGTGGGCCTGCGCCTCTACGATCTGATCGACGCCCGGGCCAGCGACGCCGGCGCGCGCCTTCACCTGCGTTTCGTGGGCCTGTTCTCGCTGGCGGCCGTGGCGCCGGCCGTAATCGTGGCGCTGTTCTTCGGCGTGCTGGTCAACCGAGGCGTGGACGGCTGGTTCAGCCAGCGCGTCCAGACCGTGGTCGGCAATTCGGCCAAGGTGGCCAACTCCTATGTCGAGCAGCAGAAGAACTATATCTCCGAGCACATCGGTCCGATGGCCACCGGCCTCAACCAGGCCGCGCCGGCGCTGTCACAATCGCCGGTGGCCTTCGGTCACTTCCTGGCGGGTCTAACCGAGGACAACGGTTTTTCGGCCGCCTATGTGCTGGACCGCGACGGACGCATCCTGGCGCGCGCCGAGGCGCCGGACGCGCCGCCGTTCCTGGCGCCGCCGCCCTCGAGTTACGAAGGCACCGACGGCGGCGAGGTCAGCGCCCAGCGCTTCATCTCGACCGACCTTTTCCGGGCGCTCTACAAGCTCAAGGCCTTTCCGGACGGCTATCTCTATGTGGTCCGCCCGATCGAGAAGGGCATCCTGACCCACCTGATCGAAACCCAGGACGCCCTGGTCGCCTACCGGGACGCCGAGCGCAGCCGGGGCCGAATTCAGGCGATCTTCGGCCTCAGCTATCTGGAAACGGCGCTGCTGGTTCTGGTGGCGGCCATCTGGGTCGGCATCGCGGCCGCCAACTCGATCGCCGGCCCGGTAGCCGATCTGGTCGAGGCGGCCGGACGTGTTTCCGGCGGCGACCTCAACGCGCGGGTCGGCGCGGACGCGGGCCCCGAGGAAATCCGCGCCCTGTCCAACGCCTTCAACATGATGACCAGCGAGCTTCAGCTCCAGCAGGCGGCGCTGCGAACCGCCAGCCTGGACGCCGAGAGCCGGCGCCAGTTCATCGAGACCGTCCTTTCCGGGGTCAGCGCCGGCGTGGTCAGCCTGGACGAGCGCGGCAAGGTTTCCGCCGTCAATCGCCGCGCGGTCGCCTTGCTGGGCCTGCCGGAAAACGCCCTGGGCGTCGATCTCATCGAGTTGGCGCCCGAGTTCGAAGCTGTGACGACCGCTTTGGCGGAGAGCCGTCCCGAAACCGATGTCGAGATCGACCTGAATCGCGATGGCGAGACGCGCCGTCTTCGGGTGCGCGCGGCGGGCCACGTGGCGCAGGGTCTGGTCCTGACGTTCGACGACATCACCCGTCTGGTGGCCGCCCAGCGCAACGCCGCTTGGAAGGACGTCGCGCGCCGCATCGCGCACGAGATCAAGAACCCGCTGACTCCCATTCAGCTTTCGGCCGAACGGCTACGCCGCAAGTACCGCAAGGAAATCGCCGGCGACCTGGAGACCTTCGATCGTTGCACCGACACCATCATCCGGCAGGTGGGCGATATCGGTCGAATGGTCGACGAGTTCTCATCCTTCGCCAGGATGCCGGCTCCGCGCTTTGAAGCGGCCAATCTGACCGAGATGTTGCGCCAGGCGGTCTTCGCCCAGCGTTTCCAGGACGTCGAGATCGAGGTGAAGCTCGACGAGCCCGGCGGCGAGGACATCTGGATCACCAGCGACGCGCGGATGATCGGCCAGGTGCTCACCAATGTTCTGAAGAACGCCGGCGAGGCGGTAGGGGCGCGTCGCCTCGCCGAGCCGGACTTGCGCGGCCGGATCACCGCGACCCTGACCTCCGACGCGGAGGATTTGTGCGTGATCATCGAGGACAACGGCGTGGGTCTCCCCGCCAAGGACCGCGATCGTCTGACCGAACCCTATGTGACCACTCGCGAGAAGGGCACGGGCCTGGGCCTGGCCATCGTCAAGCGGATCATGGAGGACCACGGCGGCGGCCTGGTCCTCACCGACGCGCGCGAGCCGCCCGGCGCGCGCGTGATCCTGAAATTTCCAGCGACCGCGCGGCTGACCGCCGCGACGCCCAGTCATGTCACGGACCAGAGTGGCGTTGAGGAGATGATATGAGCGCCGACGTTCTTGTGGTGGATGACGAGGCCGACATCCGCGAACTTGTGGCCGGCATCCTGGAGGATGAAGGCTACGCGGTGCGCACGGCCGCCGATTCCGACCAGGCCCTGGCCGCCATTCGGGCCCGCAAGCCCGCCCTCTTGGTCCTGGACATCTGGATGCAGGGCGGCGGCATGGACGGCCTCGAACTGCTGGACATGGTCAAGTCGCTGGACGCCGACCTGCCGGTGATCATGATCTCGGGCCACGGCAATATCGAAACCGCCGTCAGCGCCATCAAGCGCGGCGCCTACGAGTTCCTGGAAAAGCCCTTCAAGTCGGACCGCCTGTTGCTGGTCGTCGAACGCGCGCTGGAGGCGGCGGGCCTGCGTCGCGAGAACCGCCGACTGCGGGCTCAGACCCTGGCTCCGGACGGCCTGATCGGCAAGTCCGCCCCCGCCCAGGCGCTGCGTCAACTGATCCTCAAGGTTGCGCCGGCCAACAGCCGCGTGCTCGTCTCGGGGCCGCCGGGATCGGGCAAGGAGCTGGTCGCGCGCTTGATCCATGGGGCCAGCACCCGCGCCCGCCAGGAGTTCGTCGCGGTCAGCGCCGCCGGCATGGCGCCGGAGCGCCTGGATGTCGAACTGTTCGGCGAGGAAGGCGAGGGCGGACGGCCGCGCAAGATCGGCGTGTTCGAGCGGGCGCACGGCGGCACGCTGTATCTCGACGAAGTCGCCGACATGCCGCGCGAGACGCAAGGCCGCATCCTGCGGGTTCTCGTCGAGCAACGCTTCCGCCGCGTCGGCGGCGACAGCGACGTCCAGGTCGACGTGCGGGTCATTTCATCCAGCTCCCGCGACCTGCGCGACGAGATCGCGGCGGGCCGCTTCCGCGAGGACCTGTTCCATCGCCTGAACGTGGTGCCCGTGCGCGTCCCGGGCCTGGCGGAGCGGCGCGAGGACATTCCGGAGCTGATCAACTACTTCGTCGAGCGGATCAGCGAAGCGACCGGCTTGCCGCGCCGCCGCCTGGGCGAGGACGCGTTGGCGACGCTGCAGGTGCAGACCTGGCCGGGCAATGTCCGTCAGCTGCGCAACAACGTCGAGCGGATGCTGATCCTGGCCTCGGGCGAGCCGGGTGAGGTGATCACCGCCGAGATGCTGTCCGGGGCCGACCAGCCCAGCGCGGGCAACGCCGGCGCGATCGGAGCCGAACGGATCATCGCCCTGCCGCTGCGCGAGGCGCGTGAGCTGTTCGAGCGCGAGTATCTGAACGCCCAGATCCTGCGGTTCGGCGGCAATATCTCGCGCACCGCCAACTTCATCGGCATGGAGCGCTCGGCGCTGCATAGAAAGCTGAAATCCCTGGGCGTCGCCGGCGCCCGGGCGGAAGAGGAAGAGTAGATGTCGCGTTTTGCCTACGTGAACGGCCGGTTCGTGCGTCACGGCGAGGCCGCTGTTCATATCGAGGATCGCGGGTATCAGCTGGCCGACGGCGTCTACGAGGTCTGGGCCGTGATGAACGGCAAGCTGGCCGACGCCGAGGGGCACTTCAAGCGGCTGTGGCGCAGCCTGGACGAACTGCGCATCGCCCATCCGATGACCGAGGCCTCGCTACTGCTCGTGCTGCGCGAAGCCGTCCGGCGCAACAAGGTCCGCAACGGCCTATGCTACCTGCAGGTCACCCGCGGCGTGGCCAGGCGCGACCACGCCTTCCCGAACCCGCCCGTCCCGCCCGCCGTGGTGATCACCGCCAAGTCCGTCGATCGCGCCGCCGCCGACGCCAAGGCCTTGGTCGGCGCCTCGGTGATCTCGGTTCCGGAGACCCGTTGGGCGCGTTGCGACATCAAGTCGATCGGCCTTCTGCCCAACGCGCTCGCCAAGCAGGCCGCGCGCGAACGCGGCGCCGTCGAGGCGTGGTTCGTCGACGACATGGGCCTGGTGACCGAGGGCGCGTCCTCGAACGCCTGGATCGTCGACGCCGACGGCGTGCTGCGCACCCGCGACACAAACGCCAACATCCTGAGGGGCGTGACGCGCTCGACCCTGCTGGAGGTGATCCGCGAAAGCGGTGTGCCGTTCAGCGAAAAGCCCTTCACGATCGCAGAGGCGCAGCAGGCCAAGGAGGCCTTCATCTCGGGCGCCGGGTCCCTGATCACTCCGATCGTGCAGGTCGATGGCGTTAAGTTGGGCGACGGGAAGCCAGGCGAGGTGGCGAGCCGGCTTCGGCGTCTCTATATTGAGCGCGCGCGAGAAAAAGCCGTCTGAGGTCGGAGCGAATTCCAGCCAGGCGCGCTTCGGACCGGGCGACCATGTGGAATTTTTCGCCGAGGCCGTGTCGCTTTCGGCGGAAAATCCTCTAGCATGGCCGTGTTTGTGTGGGGGGCGTGTTGCCCTCCGTGAACAACGAGAGGGGAACCCCCGATGTCGACCGAAAAGAAACAAAACCTTCAGGACACCTTCCTGAACAGCGTGCGCAAGTCGAAGACGCCGCTCACCATCTTCCTCGTCAACGGCGTCAAGCTGCAAGGCGTGGTCAGCTGGTTCGACAATTTCTGCGTCCTTCTGCGTCGCGACGGCCAGTCGCAACTGGTCTACAAGCACGCCATTTCCACCATCATGCCGGCCCAGCCCGTCCAGTTGTACGAGCCCAGCGCCGACTCCGACGACTGATCTAGAGACGCTTGTCCAAATCCCCATCCCGGTCGATCGACCACGCCGCGCCGATCCTGAAGGCGCTTGTCATCCATCCGGCGCGGCAACTGAGAGGCCAGGCGGCCCTGGAAGCTCGGGATCCCAACGCCCGACTCGAGGAAGCCGTCGGCCTTGCGATCGCGCTTGATCTCGAGGTCGTCGAGACCATGGTCGCGCCGCTGCGCGTCGTCACCCCGGCGACCCTGTTCGGCAAGGGCAAGGTCGAAGAGTTCGCGGCGATCTGCGAGGTCGAGCATATCGACGTCGCCGTCTTCGACGATCAGTTGACGCCGATCCAGCAGCGCAATCTCGAAAAGGCGCTGGAGGTCAAGGTCGTGGACCGCACCGGGCTGATCCTCGAGATCTTCGCCCGTCGCGCCCGCACGCGGGAAGGCCGCCTGCAGGTCGAGCTGGCCCGGCTCGAATACGAGCGCTCGCGCCTGGTCCGCACCTGGACCCACCTGGAGCGGCAGCGCGGCGGCACGGGCTCGACCGGCGGTCCCGGCGAAACTCAGATCGAAATCGACCGCCGCCTGATCGCGGGGACGATCATCAAGCTCAAGAAAGAGCTCGAAGAGGTGCGCCGCACGCGGACCCTGCACCGCAGCGCCCGCAAGAAGGTTCCGTATCCGACGGTCGCCTTGGTCGGCTACACCAACGCCGGCAAGTCGACGCTGTTCAACCGCCTGACCGAGGCCGATGTTCTGGCCAAGGACATGCTGTTCGCGACCCTGGATCCGACCTTGCGCACGGTGAAGCTGCCCGACGGACGGCCGGCGATCATGTCGGACACCGTAGGCTTCATCTCCGACCTGCCGCACGAGCTGGTCGAGGCGTTCCGCGCCACCCTGGAAGAGGTGCAGGAGGCCGACGTCGTGCTGCACGTCCGCGACGTGGCCAATCCCGACAGCGAGGCCCAGGCCCGCGACGTCGAGACAGTGCTGTCAGAGCTGGGCGTCACCCTCGACGAGGGCAAGACCGTCATCGAGGTCTGGAACAAGGTCGACCTGCTGTCCGAGGACGACCGCGAGATCATCGAGGGCCAGGCGCGCCGCAACGGCGCGTCCGCGGTCTCGGCCGTGACGGGCGAGGGCTGCGAGGCGCTTTTGCGCCGGATCGGCGGGCTGATCGACGACTCCCCGCCAGTCGAGGTGTCGCTGGGCGTGCATGAAGGTCAGGCCTTGGCCTGGATCTACCGCAACGGCCGGGTGCTGAGCCGCTATGACGGCCCGGACGGCGAGGTGGTGCTGATGGCGCGGTTGGATGGCCAAGCCTTGGGCCGGTTCGAGCGCCAGTTCCCCAACGCCGTGGTCAAGGCCGCCGCCGAATAACATGCCATGAACTTGGCCCAGGGAGGCCAAGGCGCTGTCCTCACGTCTCTGTTACGGGTCATCCCGCCTTCTCCGCCGCCTTGGCGTCGTTCCAGAGCGCGTCCATTTCGGCGAGATCGGACTGGTCTGGCGTCTTGCCGCGCCGAGCCAGCGCCGCCTCGATGAAGGCGAACCGACGGGCGAACTTGGCGTTGGTCGCGCGCAGGGCGTCCTCGGGATCGACGTCCAGCTTGCGAGCCAGGTTCGCGCAGACGAACAGGATGTCGCCCAGCTCCTCGCGGGCCTTGGCAACGTCGCCGGCCTCGATCTCGACCCGCAGCTCCTCGGTCTCCTCGCGCAGCTTGGCCATCACCTCGGTGGTCGAGGGCCAATCGAAGCCGACGCGGGCGGCGCGCTTGGTCAGCTTCACGGCGCGGGTGAGGGCGGGCAAGCCCGTCGGCACGTCGTCCAGAACGCCGGTCTTGGCCTTGGCCTTGCGTTCCTGGGCCTTCAGCGCTTCCCAGCCCTCGACCTGGGCCGAAAGGTTTTCGTAGGCGTGATCGCCGAACACATGCGGATGCCGGCGGATCATCTTGTCGGAAATGGCCGCGGCGACGTCCTGGATGTCGAACGCGCCCTGTTCCTGGGCCATCCGGGAATGGAAGACGACCTGAAGCAGCAGGTCGCCCAGTTCCTCCTTCAGATCCGTCAAATCGTTGCGTTCGATGGCGTCGGCGACCTCATAGGCCTCCTCCACCGTGTAGGGCGCGATCGTCGCGAAAGTCTGTTCCAAGTCCCACGGACAGCCGCGCTCCGGATCGCGGAGGCGGTCCATGATCTGGATCAGGCGGAAGATCGGATGCTGATCTTCACTTGGCGGGGGCGATGTCGACGGGGAGGGCTGAGACATTCGGGTCCGGTTCGGCTGCGGGCGGGGTCTGGACCGTCACCGCGTCCCGCGCCGCCAGTTGGCGCTGAATCTCGGCGAGGCGTTGAGCATCCAGCGGATAGCGCAGCATGACGACCGAGACCAGCAGGCCCAGCCCGGCGGGCAGGAAAGCGAACAGACCGATCAAGGCCGCGTCACCGGAGGCGGTCGGCGCCTTTGGATCGAAGCCCATCCACGAGAGGACGATGAACACCCCCACGGCCAGGGCGTAACCCAGCTTCATCGCGCCGCTGACGATGGCGTACAGCAATCCGGTGCGGTCCGCCCCGCTGGCGAGGCGTTCCTCGTCGCCGATGTCGGCCATCATCGAGCGGACCAGCAGCGGCGCGGCGGAATAGGGCAGGCCCGACAGGATCAGGGACAAGGTTCCGATCCAGGTAAACCCGGTGGGGGTCATCGCCGCCGCGATCTGGAACACGGCATAGGCGATAGCGGCGATCGAGAGCGCCCGGTGCTTGCCCAGACGCTTGGCCAGGAACGGCCAGATGGGAGCGCCGGCCAGGGCGGCCACGAAATAGACCAGAAGCAGGACTCCGGACTGGGTCTTGTCCAGGTGTTTGATGCGTTCGAAGAAGAAGATGAACAGCGAGCCGGCGATGCCAGGGGCCAGCCCCATCAGGATGTCGGCGGTCAGCAGCAGGCGCACCGATGGACGCTTGAACAGCGCCGCGTATTCTCGCAGGCCGGCCTTGTGAACCACCTTGGGCGCTTCGGGCTCGCCGACCAGGGTGGTGGCCAGCAGGGTGCTGAGCGGGGCCAGGATGACGACGAACCAGCCCATGGCCTGGACGCTGGCCAGATGATCGCCCTTGAAGACCCCGGTGACGATGGGCGGCAGGCAGAGGACCAGGATCATCCCGACCACATTGCCGGCCTGCCACCAGCCATAGACCCGCGAGCGTTGCTGATAGTCGCTGGATAGGACCGCGCCCCAGGCGGTCTGGGACAGCACCACCATCGAGTAGCCGCCATAGACCACGACCAGCCAAAACCACAGATAGACGGGGCCGACGCCGGGCTGGGCCATGAACAGGAAATAGGATCCCGCGACGATGACCGGCGTGCCCGCGATCAGCCAGGGACGAAAACGCCCCAGCCTTGTCCGCGTGCGGTCCATCATTCCGCCGAGGATGGGGTCGAAGAAGATGTCGACCAGCTTGACCACCAGGAACGCAGCGCCCACAGCGCTCAGCGAAAGACCCAGCGAGCTGACGTAGAACTCCGGGAGGTAGACCACCAGCGGCAGGCCCATCGCGGCGATCGGAATGCACGGGGTCGCGAAGGCGGCCAAAGCCCACGAGGGGCGTCGGTCGGTCATGGCTTACTCCTCCCTGGCCGCTTGGAACGCACTGATGTTCGACGGCTGTTTCAAACGAGTGTGCGAGCCTTTCGCGTCGAGCGCCAGCCTCTTTCCACCGCGCTTGCGCCTCGACGCGGCCTAAGCGGCCGGCTTCAGGCGAAGGGGCAGCCCCGCCGCGATGAAGAAGACTTCGTCGACCGCGCGCGCTAAATCTTGATGCAATCGCCCAGCCTCGTCGCGAAAGCGGCGACCCAAAGGCGTCTCGGGGACGATGCCCAGACCGACCTCGTTGCTGACCAGCCAGAGCCTTGCCTCGCAAGCGACGACCACGTCGAGCAAATCCGCCGTCGCCGCGGCGACATCCTGGTCGGCGAGCATCAGGTTCGACAGCCAAAGCGTCAGGCAATCCACCACGGCCACGCCGTCGGCGGGTAGGGCGGCCAGGGCCGCGGACAGGTCGAGCGGCGCCTCCACGGTCATCCACGAATCGCCTCGGTCGGCTTGGTGACGCGCGATCCGCTCCGCCATCTCGTCGTCGAAGGCCTGGCCCGTCGCGATCAGAACCGGACGCGCGCCGATCGCCGCGCCTTCGGCCGCCCGCTGGGCGAAGGCGCTCTTGCCCGAGCGGGCCCCGCCCAGAACCAGGGTCGCGGTCATGTCAGCTCCACAATTGACGCTTCGCGGCGCAACCGTTAGGGCTGGCGGTGCGTCAGGTTCCTCGAAAGAGGATCAAAAGGGAACGAGGTGCAAGACCTCGGCTGCCCCCGCAACTGTAAGCGGCGAGTTCAAGCGTCATAGGCCACTGGGATCTTCGGATCCTGGGAAGGCGACGCCCAGAGCCTTGACCCGCGAGCCAGGAGACCTGCCCGACGCGGTCGTTCATCGCTCGGCCGGGGTGCGCCGAACGAACGGGATCTCCCGAGAAACGGCAGTCAGGACCGCGCGCCGGTCCAACGCCTTCGCGTCGCCTCCAATGGCGCGGGTGCGTCGCGTCGGCGCGCGGGTCGTTCAGAACGGGAATGAAAATCATGATCCGAGCGCTTCTCTGCTCAACCGCCCTTTCGACCCTCCTCGCCGCCGGCCCCGCCATGGCCGACGAGCAAAAGGCGCCCGAAGCCGACGTCGCCGGCAAGGCCGGCGCCAACGGCGTCGCCGAACTGGTCGTCACCGCGACGCGCACCGCCCAGCCGATCCAGACCGTCGGCGCGTCGGTGACCGTCCTTACCCAGCCCGCCATCGAGGCCAGCCAGGCGATCTCGGTCGTCGAACTGCTGGCTCAGCAGCCCGGCGTCAGCTTCACGCGTAACGGCGGGACGGGCGAGACCACCAGCCTGAATATCCGGGGCGCGGAGACCCAGCACACCGTGGTGCTGATCGACGGCGTCAAGCTGAACGACCCGTCCTCGACGCAGGGCGGCTTCAACAGCGGGAACCTGTTGGTCGGCGATATCTCGCGCATCGAGGTGCTGCGCGGCGCCCAGTCCACCCTCTGGGGCAGCCAAGCCATCGGCGGCGTGGTCAATATCGTCACCGCCGACCCGACCAAGCCCTTCGAGAGCTCGATCGACGTCGAAGGCGGCGCGCGCAAGACCGGCTATCTGCGCGCTGGCCTCGGCGGCGCCAGCGAGAAGGTCACCTGGCGCGTGGCCGGCGGCTACTACACCACCGACGGGGTCTCGGCCTACAAGTACGGAACCGAGACGGACGGCTACCACAACGCCGGCGCCTCGGGCCGCTTGCGCGTGCAACTGGCCGACAACGTCTCGGCCGAGATCCGCTCGGTCTATTCGCGGGGCAAGAACGCCTTCGACGGCTTCAATGTCGATGACGCCGAGTTCGGCCGCACCAAGGAGCTGGTGGTCTATAGCGGCCTGAACTTCGCCTTGCTGGACGGCCGCTGGAACAATCGTGTCGGCTACGCCTACACCGACACCGACCGCAAGAACTACAACCCCGTCCTGCTGACCCAACCGCTGACCTTCGACGCGGCCGGCAAGAACAGGCGCTGGGAATATCAAGGCGTCTTCGCGATCAACGACGCCTGGACCGCCACCTTCGGGGCCGAGCACGAGAAGTCCACGATGCGGACCCGCTCGCCCACGACATCGAAGCCAAACCCCGCCTTTGGCACGGGTCGGGTGGGCGTCGATAGCGTCTACGGTCAGCTGCGGGCCGAGGTGGCCAAGGGCCTGACCCTGACCGCCGGCCTGCGCTATGACGACCATGACACCTATGGCTCTCACACCCTGGGGCAGGCCGCCGCCGCTTGGTCGCTGAACGACGGCGCAACGGTGCTGCGCGCCAGCTTCGGCCAGGGGTTCCGCGCGCCGGGCCTTTACGAGCTGTTCAGCCAATACGGCAATCAAGCGCTTTCTCCTGAAGAGTTCGACAGCTGGGACGCGGGTGTCGAGCAGCGGTTCCTTGGCGGCAAGGTGAAGGCCTCGGCGACCTGGTTCCACCGCGAAGCCGACAACGAGATCCGCTTCTTCTCATGCTCCAGCGGTTCGACCGATCCGCTGTGCGCGCCAGGCGGGACCTTCAGGTTTGGCTATTACAACAACATCCTCAAGACCAAGGCCGAAGGCCTGGAACTGATCGGCGAGGCCAAGCCCCTGTCGAACCTGACGATCACCGGCAACTATACCTATACCGACGCCGAGACGGACGCCGGCGCCAACAAGGGCAAGCAACTGACCCGGCGGCCGAAGAACATGGGCAACCTGTCGGCGACCTATCGCTGGCCGGTGGGGCTGTCGACGGGTGCCGCCGTGCGTTACGTCGGGCGGACCTATAACAACGACGCCAATACCCAGGTGGTGAAGGGCTATACGCTGGTCGATCTGCGCGTCGCCTATCCGATCAACGCTCGCCTCGAAGCGTTCGGTCGGATCGAGAACCTGTTCGACAAGGACTATCAGACGATCCTGAACTACGGAGCGCCCGGACGAGGGGCCTTCGTGGGCCTGCGGGCGCGGTTCTAGCGCGCGCCGTGACGTTGATCGCGCCCATGGGCGCTTTTCGGCATGGCGGCCGTCTCCACGAAGCGATGGCCGCCTATCCGGACGCGCCCCGTCCTTGGCTGGATCTGTCGACCGGCATCAATCCCGAGCCTTGGCCTGGGCCTCGCGCGCCGGCGGACGCCTTGCGGCGACTGCCGGCCCCCGCCCAGTTGACCGCGTTGGAGGCCGTGGCCGCGCGGGCGTTCCGGGTCGATGATCCGGGGCGCGTGGTGGCGCTGCCGGGCGCGGAGGCGGGGCTGCGTCTGCTGCCGAACCTGATCGGCGGCGGGCAGACGGCCCTAGTCGCGCCAATCTATGGCGGGCACGCCGAGGCCTGGGAACCGAGCGCCGCTCGCCTCGTCCATGCCGCCGAGGACGCCGGCGACGCCGACGTTCTGGTGTTGGTCAATCCCAACAATCCCGATGGCCGACGGATCGAGCGCGACGCGCTGGCGGTCTTGGCCAGCGCGCGTTCGGCGCTCGGCCGCTGGACCGTCGTGGACGAGTCCTTTGTCGAGGTGGCCCCGGATCTCAGCGTGGCGGACTTGGCGATCGAGCGACTGGTGGTGTTGCGCTCGTTCGGCAAGTTCTACGGCTTGCCGGGAGCGCGGCTGGGTTTTGTCATTGCCAGCAATGAATTGGCGCGAGAAGTTCGCGTGCTCTTGGGGGATTGGCCGCTGAGCGCCGATGCGCTCGCGCTCGGTCTCGCCGCTTATGCCGACGACGCCTGGCGCGCGACGACCCAGGCCAGGCTGGCCGCGCAAGCGGGGAAGCTCGATGCGCTGCTGACCAGGGCTGGGCTGAACGTACTCGACGGCTGCGACCTCTTCCGCTGGGTCGCCGCGCCGGACGCTCATGCGCTCTTTTCGCGGTTGGCCGAACAAGGCGTTCTGGTCCGCCCGTTCGCCGATCGTCCCGATCGACTTCGGTTTGGGTTACCTTCTCGACGGGATTTCAAGCGACTGCGAGATATTCTTGAGGTCGTTGCGCCATGATCGTTTCGCGTCGCGAGATCGTGGTCGGCGCCGTGGCCCTCACCGCCGCCGCCGCGCCGCTGCCCAGGCGCATCGTTTCGCTGAACGCCTGTCTCGACGCGATGCTGGTTCATCTGGCTGACCGCAACCAGATCGCCGCCCTCAGCCACTACGCCCGCGATCCGCATGGCTCGACCGTGGCCGAGCAGGCCAAGAGCCTGCCGTATACCTGGGAGAGCGCCGAGGAGGTGATCGCGCTGCGGCCCGACCTTGTTCTGGCCAGCCAGCATTCGGCCCTGGCGACGCGCAACGCCCTCAAGCGCCTTGAGGTCCCGGTCCAGCGTTTCGCCGTACCCAAGACGATCGCGGAAAGCCTGGCGCAGGTGCGCAAGGTCGCCAGATTAATAGGTCGCCCCGAGCGAGGCGAGGCCCTGGTCGCCCGCGTCGAGGCCGCCCTCGCGGCGGCGGCGCCCGCGCCGGGCGCGCGCCGGCTGACCGCTCTGATCTATCAGCCCAACGGGTTCGCGGCCGGGCCAAACACCTTGGTCGACGAGGTGATGACCCGGGCAGGCTTCGACAATGTCGCCCGTCGTTACGGCTTGAAGGCGTGGGGCAATGTCGGGCTGGAGAGGCTGCTGGCCGACCCGCCCGAGGTGCTTCTCGTCGGAGAACCCGCGCCGGGCGCGCCCGGTTGGGCCGACCGCGTCATGACCCATCCGGCCCTGAAATCCATCGCGGGCCGTATGCGACAGGCCCGGCTGCCCGAGCGACTGCTCTACTGTGGCGGCCCCGTGCTGATCGAAACCGCTGACGCCATGGCCCGGGCTCGGACCTTGGCGCTGAAGGAGGGGGCATGAAGCTTCGATCTCCAGCAACGGTCAGCGCGCTGTTGGCGGCGCTTCTGGTTGTCCTGTTCCTCATCAGCCTTGGCGCTGGACGTGTCTGGACGCCCTGGAGCGCGTGGATTTCGGGCGGCGCCGATCCCCGCTGGGCAATTGTCTTCGGCCTGCGCCTGCCGCGCACGATCCTGGCGGTCCTGGTCGGCGGCGCTCTGGCGCTGGGCGGCGCGGCGATGCAGGGCTATACGCGCAATCCGCTGGCCGATCCGGGAGCGCTCGGTGTCTCGACCTCGGCGGCGCTGGGGGCGGTGCTGACGCTGTATCTGGGCAAGGCCGGGGAGGCGGCGTGGGTGCTACCTCTGGCGGCGATGGTCGGCGCCGGCCTAGGCGTCGCGGCCTTGCTGGGCCTGGCGGGCATGACTTCCAGCATCGTCACCTTCGTGCTGGCCGGCTTTGTCATCCAGACCGTCTGCGGCGCCGGCATCGCCCTGGCGCTGAACCTCGCGCCCAATCCCTGGGCGGTGAACGAGATCCTCAACTGGACCCTGGGTTCGCTGGCCGATCGTAGCATCGACGAGGTGCGGATCGCCGCGCCCGGCGTCGTGGTCGGTGGGCTCCTGCTGCTGCCCCTGGGACGCGCGCTTGACGCTTTGACCCTGGGAGAGCAGGGCGCGCGTTCGCTAGGCGTCGAACTGGCCCGGACGCGTCTTCTCATGGCGCTTGGCGTCGCTCTGGCGGTCGGGTCCAGCGTCGCGGTGACCGGGGTGATCAGCTTTGTCGGCCTGATCGTCCCGCACCTGCTTCGGCCGCTCTTGGGGGCCAAGCCGAGCGCGGTGCTGGCGCCGTCCTTCCTGGGCGGGGCGGCCCTGACCTTGGGCGCGGACATCCTGGTGCGCCTGACCCCGGCCGCCAGCGAGGTCAAGCTGAGTGTCGCCATGGCCATGCTCGGCGGCCCGTTCTTCCTGGCCATGCTGATCTCCATGCGACGGAGCCTGGCATGAGCCTTGCCGCTCAAGACGTTTCACTGGCGCTGGGCGGACGGGCCGTGCTCGCGGGGATTACCGCGCGCTTCGCCAAGGGCGGGGTGGTGGCGATCGTCGGACCCAATGGCGCGGGCAAGTCGACTCTCCTGTCTTGCCTGGCGGGCTTGCTGCGTCCGGACAGCGGCGCGGTGACGCTGGACGGCGCGGCGATCACCGCCCTGTCCGGCCCCCAGCGCGCCCGCCGCCTAGCGTTCCTGGCCCAGGCCCCGCAGATCGCGTGGGACGTCGATGTTCGGGCGTTCGTCGGACTGGGGCGCACGCCGCGTTTGGGCGCTTTCGGGCCCTCCGCCGAGGACCACGCCGCCGTCGAGGCGGCCCTGGACGTCTGCGACCTGAACGCCTTCGCCGACCGCGCTGTCACCCAGCTCTCGGGCGGAGAGCGCGCCCGCGCCCTGATCGCCCGAGGCCTGGCCGGCGAGACCGACTGGTTGCTGGCCGATGAGCCGCTGACCGGTCTCGACCCCGGCCACGCTCTCGACGCCCTGGCCCTGTTCCGCCGTCTGGCCCATGACGAGGGCAAGGGCGTTCTGCTGACCTTGCACGACCTCAATCTCGCGGCGCGCTTCGCCGACCGGATCCTGGTGTTGAACGAGGGGCGCCTGGTCGCCGAAGGCGCGCCGGATGTCGCCTTGGCGCCCGACATCCTGTCGAGCGTCTATGGCGTCGTCGTCCGCCGTCATGCCGGCGAAAGAGGGCCGCTGATCGAAGTGCTGGGCCGTGCCGACTGATCCCCGGCTCGTTCTCGCCGCCGCGGCGCTGGAGGCCGCCGTGGGCTATCCGCGGGCGCTGCACCGTTGGATTCCCCATCCGGTAGTCTGGGCCGGCGGTCTGATCGCGATGCTGGAGGCGGGGCTGAACCTGCCGAGTTTCAGCGAGGTCGCCCGCCGGCGGCTCGGCGTCGCCACCCTGATAACGCTCGTCTGCGCGAGCGGCCTGGCCGGTTGGCTGATCACGTGGTTCGGCGGCGTCTGGGCCGTGGCGCTGGTCGGAACCCTCGGCCTGGCGCAGCGTAGTCTGTTCGACCATGTCCGCGCCGTGGCCAGGCCCTTGGCCGCCGGTGACCTCGGATCCGCGCGCGCCGCCGTCGGGCTCATCGTGGGGCGCGATGTCGAGCGTCTGGACGAGAGCGGCGTAGCGACCGCCGCCATCGAGAGCCTGGCCGAGAGCTTCAACGACGGCGTCGTCGCGCCGATGTTCTGGTTCGCCTTCGGCGGCCTGCCGGGCCTGTTCGTGTACAAGGCGGTCAATACCGCCGATAGCATGATCGGCCACCGCGAGCCGCGCTGGCGCGCGTTCGGCTGGGCTTCCGCGCGCTTCGACGATCTGCTCAACCTAATCCCGGCGCGGTGCGCGGGCGCGGTGCTGGCGCTGGTCGGGCGGGGCGGCTGGAAGACCATGGTGCGGGACGCCGGAAAGCACGCCTCGCCCAACGCCGGCTGGCCCGAGGCGGCGATGGCCGGCGCGCTGGGGGTTCGGCTTGGGGGTCCTGCCTGGTACGACGGCCAGCGCGCCGAGCGGCCCGTCCTGGGCGAGGGCAGGGCGGCCACGCCTGACGACCTCGCCTGCGCGCTGCGCCTCTATCTGGTGGCCTGCGCCGTGCTTTGGATGATGCTGGCGGCGGGAGGCCTGGCATGGCGGCATTGATGATCCAAGGCTGCGGATCCGACGTCGGCAAGTCGGTGCTGGTCGCGGGCCTGTGCCGGCTGTTCGCCAATCGCGGTCTGACCGTGCGTCCGTTCAAGCCGCAGAACATGTCCAACAACGCCGCGGTCACGGCCGACGGCGGCGAGATCGGCCGCGCCCAGGCCTTGCAGGCCATCGCCTGTCGCACGCCCCCGACCGTCGACATGAACCCTGTCCTCCTGAAGCCTCAGAGCGATGTCGGCGCCCAGCTGGTGGTGCGGGGGCGGATGGCCGGGACCTGGCAAGCGCGCGGTTATCAGGCGCGCAAGGGCGCGTTGCTGGACACGGTGCTGGAGAGCTTCCGCGCCTTGGAAGCCCAGAGCGACCTCGTCATCGTCGAGGGCGCCGGCAGTCCGGCCGAGACCAATCTCCGCGCCCACGACATCGCCAATATGGGCTTCGCGCGCGCGGCCGATGTCCCGGTGGTGCTGGTCGGCGACATCGACCGGGGGCACGTGATCGCGGCCCTGGTCGGGGCGCACGTGGTGCTGGGCGAGGGCGATCGGGCCATGGTGCGCGGTTTCCTGATCAACAAGTTCCGGGGCGATCCCAGCCTGTTCCTGGACGGCCGCGCCGAAATCGCGCGGCGCACCGGCTGGAAGGACCTGGGCATGGCGCCGTGGCTGGCCGCCGCGCGCCGGCTACCGGCCGAGGACGCCGTGGTCCTGGACCGCGCCGCCAGCGGCGATCGCCGCAAGGTCAGGATCGTCGCGCCCATGCTGTCACGGATCGCCAATTTCGACGAATTCGACGCCCTGCGCGCCGAGCCCGAGGTGGACTTCGCCTATGTGCCGCCCGGATCGCCGCTGCCGGGCGACGCGGACCTGGTGATCTTGCCCGGGACCAAGGCGACGCTGGCGGATCTGGCCTTCCTGCGCGCCCAGGGCTGGGACGTCGATCTGGCGGCCCACATCCGGCGCGGCGGGCGCGTGTTGGGCGTGTGCGGCGGCTATCAGATGCTGGGCAGAACGGTTTCCGACCCGGACGGCCTCGAGGGCGAGCCCTGCGCGGCCCCGGGGCTGGGCCTTCTGGACGTCGAGACGGTGATGACGGGTGAAAAGACCCTGCGCCCGGTCTCGGGGCGTCTTGTCGGCGGGGCGCGGTTCGAGGGCTACGAAATGCATATCGGCCGCACCCACGGCGCGGCGCGGCCCATGCTTTGGCTCGACGACGGGACGCCGGATGGCGCGGTCTCGCCCGACGGACGGGTGCGCGGCGCCTATGTCCACGGCCTGTTCGAGCGGGGCGAGGCGCGGGCCGCGCTGCTGGCCGAGTTGGGCGCCGTTTCGGACGGGGTCGATCAATCCGTCCGCGTCGACCGGGCCCTGGACGAGATCGCCGCCGTTCTGGAACGGGCCTTCGACATCCCATCCCTGGCCGCCATCGCCGGCCTGGAGCTCAGATCATGACTTTGCCCTCCGTATCCCCCGTGGAGACCGGCCGAGCGAGGCATCTTCGCGCGCTGATCGACGGCAAGGCCAAGCCTCTGGGCGCGTTGGGTCGTGTCGAGGACCTGGCCGTTCGGCTCGGCCAGATCGCGGGCGCGCGGCCGCCGACCTATGACAAGGCCCTGCTGTTGGTATTCGCCGGCGACCATGGGCTGACGTCGGAGGGCGTCTCGGCCTATCCGTCGTCGGTGACCCAGGCCATGGTCGCCACCTTTCTGGCTGGCAAGGCCAGCGCCAACGCCTTCGCCCGCGCGGTCGGGGCCGAGCTTCGCGTGGTGGACGCCGGCGTCGACGGCGAGTTGGCGGTCCATCCAAACCTGCTGCGCGAGAAGATCAGACGTGGAACTCGCAACGCCGCCGTCGAACCGGCCCTGACGGCCGACGAGGTCACGCGAGCGCTGGAAGCCGGCGCGCGCCTCGCCCGCGACGCGGCGGCCGAGGGCTTCGAAATCCTGGCCCTGGGCGAGATGGGCATCGGCAACACCGCCTCGGCGGCGCTGATCATGCACCGCCTGGCGCCGGCGCCGCTGGTCGACTGCGTCGGGCGCGGCGCGGGCCATGATGACGAGGGGCTGGCCCACAAGCTGGCGGTGCTGGAACGCGCCGCCGCGCGCTCGGACGCTTCGCCGCCGCTAGACGTATTGGCGCAGTTCGGCGGGCTGGAGATCGCCATGATGACCGGCGCGATGATCGGCGCCGCCTCGGTGGGGATGCCGGTGCTGGTCGATGGGTTCATCGTCTCGGCGGCGGCGCTGACCGCGATCCGCTTGAGGCCAGAGGTGCGAGAGTACGGCATCTTCTGTCACTGCTCGGCCGAGCTTGGTCATCAACGGATGTTGGCCGCGCTAGAGGTCGAGCCGCTGCTGGACCTGGGCCTGCGCCTGGGCGAGGGGACCGGCGCGCTGCTGGCCCTGCCCATCGTGCGCGCCGCCTCGCGGCTTCTAGGCGAGGTCGCCAGCCTCGAGGACGTGCTGAGCGGACGGCTCTGATCGATGGACTGGGCGCGCCAACAGCTCCGGCTTTTGATCTGCGCGACGCAGTTCCTGACGCGTGTTCCCACGCCCGCGCTGAAGACCTTCGATCCCGACTGGATCACCCGTTCGGCGCGCTATTTCCCGTTGGTCGGCCAGGGCGTGGGCGCGGTTTGCGCGCTGGTTGTTTGGAGCTCCTCGCGGGTCTGGAACCCGACGGTGGCCGCGCTGCTGGCGGTTGGCGCGGGACTGCTGATCACGGGCGCCTTCCACGAGGATGGTATCGCGGACTCCGCCGACGGCCTGGGCGGCGGCCAGACGGTCGAGCGGCGGCTGGAGATCATGAAGGACAGCCGCATCGGAACCTACGGCGTTTGCGCGTTGGTGATGGTTCTGGGGCTTAAGGTTTTCACGCTGGCTTCGGTCGCCCCGTCCAGGGGCGCGATCCTGCTGCTGGCCGCGCACGGCCTGGGCCGCGCCGCCGCCGTCCTGGCCATGCGGCTGACGCCCTACGCCCCGGACGGCGCGGCGGCGAAGTGGAAGCCGGTTCCGCGAGGCCCCCACTGGGGCGAGGTCGCGATCGCCGCGCTGATCGCGGCTTGGCCGCTGGTTCTGCTCCCGCCGAGCGCGACGCTGGCCGGCCTGGCGATTGGCGGCCTTTTGGCTCTGCTGCTTTCCTGGCGCGCCCGCCGACTGATCGGCGGCCATACCGGCGACGTGCTGGGCGCGATCGAGCAGGTGTTCGAGCTGGGTTTCCTGCTCGGCGCGACGGCGTTCTCGTGAGGCTGATGGTTGGGCCGATCACGGCGGTCGAGCGGCTGCTGGCAGGCGCCGCGATCGATCACGTGTTGACCTTGGTTTCGCCGGACGCCGAGATCTCGTCGATCGCCGTTCCGCGCACGGTCCTGCGCTTCAACGACATCAGCGAGCCTCGGCCCGGTCTGGTCGCGCCGGATGCCGCTATCTTGGCGCCCCTGTTCGACCTGCCGCGTGAATTGGCCGCCGACGCGACCCTGCTGATCCATTGCCACGCGGGCGTTAGCCGCTCGACGGCGGCCGCCTATGTCCTGGCCTGCGCGCATGGTTCGCCGGGCGAGGAGGGCGCGTGGGCCTTGCGGTTGCGCCAGGCTTCGCCCGAGGCGACACCCAACGCCCTGATGATCGCCTTGGCTGATCAAGCCTTGGCGCGCGGCGGCGCCATGGTCCGCGCCATTGCCGGCATCGGCCGCGGCGTCGACTGTCATGAGGGTTCGGTTTTCGAGTGGACCCTGGATTAGTCGCGCTTGCCCAGGTTGGCGGGCAGATCGATCCGCGTCAGCTTCCAAGCGAACACGCCGCGCCGCTCCAGCACCAGGCCGATCTCCGCCGCGTCCGGATCCTTCCGGTCGTGGTAGGTCACGCGGAAGTGGTCGAGATCGGTGTAAGCCGCGTGGGTCTCGATCGTCGACTTGGCCTTGGACTCGGTCGCCGTGGGCGGCGGCGTCGTGTCGGATTGGTCGGGGGGCTCGGCCTTGTTCGGCTTCGGCGCGCGCGAGGTGGCGACCATGGTCGCGATCGCGTCGGGCGTGGCGTAGGCGTCGACGGCCTTGTCGACTAGACCGACCACCAACATCTGGCCGAACGCGGCGAAAGGATTGTCTCGCAGCGACTCGTCCTTGCTGAACGATTGCAACATCGCCGCCTTCAGCTGGCTTTTGAGACTTTCGCGCACGGCCGGGAAATCCACCGCCTGCTCCAGTCGGTCGCGGTCGCCGGCTCGAGCCGCCGAGGTCAGGTTCCGCAGCGCCAGAAACGGCGAGGCGAAATAGGCCGCGACCAGCAGCAGAAACGCCAGCGCGACGCCGGCGCCGATCAGGATGCGGGTGTTGCGAGTCATCGGGGCCTCCAGCCGCGATAGAGGCAGGCGGGAGGAGGTGGGTCAATCCAGAGGCGTCAGCCGGCCGGCGCGCGTGAAGCCCGCAGGATTTCGGCCCAGGCCGGCGGCTTCTTGTGGACCTTGGCGGCCAGAGCGTCGCGCAGGGCCAGGTATTTGGGGTCAAGAAGACTGGCCAGGGTGTAGGTCGAGACGCCGTTGGCGACGTCCCACGGATGCGGCGCATACTCGCCCTGGCCGGCATTGGCCCGATCGCGGTCGAACTGGACCTTGGAATTGACGAACTCGATGTGCTGCCTTTCGCCCTTGGCATAGGGCGCGAGCCAGTCCAGAGCTCCCGGCAAGCTGGCGCCGGCGGGGCTCCTCCAGCCGAACCAGTCCTGACCATGGGCCTGAGCGGCCAGGGCGGCCATCATCAGCGGGTCCAGGTCGTAGGTGACGTAGTGCAGGGCGTCGCGTTCCGCGAAGTCCCAGACCGATCCGTCGGGATTGATATTGGCGGCGATCTGCTTGCGGAAAGCCTCGTGGGCGCGCGCGATGATCCGGGCGTCCCCGGTCTGGAACGCGGCCATGGTCGCCAGCTTCACCCGGTGGCTTTGCCAGTTGTTGGCGGCGTTGCGGGCGCCGGCGTCCATCGCGTCGAGATAGCCGACCGCCATCTTGCGCCAGAACGCATCGATCTTAGTCCGGATCGGCGCGGGGAGATCGGTCTCGGTGAGGTCCGTGGCCATGATCAGGGCGTCAAAGCCGGTCTCGTCGATCGGGTTGAACGAGATCTGGTAGACGTCGGCCCAGTTCTCCAGATAGCGGCCGGTGGCCTCAAGGAAGCGCCGGTCGCCGGTCAATCGCCAGGCGATGGCTAGGTCCAGGGCGATCGGCTGATCTTCCTTGGCCGTGAGGCTAATCTCGCGGATGCCCTTGCCTGGCAGGGTGCCTTCGGTATGCAGCCGAGGGATGGCCCCGGGCGGACGCCCCAAAGCTGCCTCGGCGCGCTGAACCACGCCGGCCTTAAGAGCGGGGGCGATGGGACCCTTGCCAAAGCCTGGCCCCAGCAGGCCGTAATCGGCCGCATGGGCGGTGGAGGCTGTGAGGGCGAACACGACGCTCACGGCAAGCCAAGCGGTTTTCAAGAGGACCTCCCAATCGATTTTCGCTCTGACGTTTCGCCAAACCCTTTATCGACGGGTATCCTCTTGGTCATGCCGCGTGTCAAGAATTGGTAAGGCCGAATAGGCCTATTATGGTCGGACCAATTCTCAGCCGAGCGTCGCCGCTTCCTTCTTTCGCAGGTCCGCCTCGGCCGCGGCGATATAGTCGCGGGTCAGTGGGACATCTTCCTGCCGGCGCGCCAGCTGCATCTGGAAGACGACCACGTGCTCATGGCGGAACGCGGTCTCCGACATGGCCAGGTAATATTCCCACATCCGGCAGAAGCGCTCGTCGAACAGCCGGACGGCCTCGTCCCGGCGGGCCATGAACGCGTCGCGCCAGGCGCGCAGCGTCTCGGCGTAGTGCAGACGCAGCACCTCGATATCGGTGACGATCAGGCCCGAACGCTCGGCCGACTTGGCCATGTCCGATAGCGAGGGTAGGTGGCCGCCGGGGAAGATGTACTTGGTGATCCAGGGATTGGTGACGCTGGGCTCGTCGGAGCAGCCGATGGTGTGCAGCAGCATCACGCCGTCCTCGGCCAGGCGCGCCCGGCAGGTGGCGAAGAACTGGTCGTAGTTGCCTAGCCCCACGTGCTCGAACATACCGACCGAGACGATGCGGTCGAAGGTTTCGGTCACGGCGCGGTAGTCCGAGAGGGCGAAGCGGGCGCGCGCGGAGAGATCGGCCGCCTCGGCGCGCGCCTTGGCGCGGCCGATCTGCTCGTCGGAAAGGGTCACGCCCAGGACTTCGGCAACGCCGGCGGTGCGGGCCAAGTAAAGCGCCATGCCGCCCCAGCCGCAGCCGATATCCATCACCTTGTGATCCGGCTTCAGCAGCAGCTTGGCGGCGATGTGGCGCTTCTTGGCCAGTTGGGCGTCGGCCAGGCTTTGGCCGGGATGTTCGAAATAGGCGCAGGAATACTGCCAGTCCGGATCCAGGAAGAGGCCGTACAGCGCGTCGCCCAGGTCATAATGGTGGGCGACGTTGCGCCGGGAGAGGCTGGCGTCGTTCTTCTGTCGCCACAGCTGAGTGGCGGTGCGCAGCCGATCGATGGCCTTGACGATCGGCGAAGGCTCGCTGTCGTCGCCGTGACGCAGGATCAAGCTGAGGAAGTCATAGACGTTCCCGGTCTCGATGATCAGTCGTCCGTCGGTGAAGAGTTCGCCGGTACGGAGGTCGGGATCCAGCAGCATGGCCCACACCGCGCCGCGATCCGCGATCCGCGCCACGACCGGATCGCCGGTTCCATCGCCGAAGACCAGTCTTTCGCCGTCGGGCATGACCAGGGTCAGGTCGCCGGTGCGCACCAGCGAGGACAGGCCCTTTCGAAGGAGAGCGGTGGCGAGGAACATCGAGATCAGAACCGCGAACTGAGGCGCACGGCGATGGTGCGCGGCCGAGGAGGGGTGACGACCCGGTCCCGAAGGATCAGGAACGGGTTGCCGAACGAAAAGCTGTTAGCGTAGCCGCCAAGCGGATTATCGATGGTCGCGGTCAAGGTCCAGCTTGGCGTCTCCCAGGCGGCGCCGGCGCGCACGGCCAGGAACTTGCCCATCTTGTGCATCTTGTTGGCGTCGAACGTGATGTACGAGTTGCCGACATAGGAAAACTGGCCCTGAACGCGCAGGACGCGGTCCTGGGCGACGTCGCGGTGATAGTCGAAGCCGGTGCTGGCCGCGACGCGCGAGACGCCTGGCAGGCCGGCTTTACGGCGCGACCCGAACGTGGCGTTTGGCCGGTTGATCTCGGGGTCGTTGAGAATGGTCGCGGCGCGGAGGTCGAGGTGGCTGTTCACCCGCCAAGCGCCCTCGGCCTCCACGCCGCGGTTCTCGCCGTTGCCGATATTGGCGGTGTAGGCGGTGCCGTCGCTCAGATATTGGTCGCTCTGCACGGCGTTCCACGTGGCGTAGAACAACGCCAAGCGGGTCTGTAGGCGATCACCCCACCAGCGCGCCTTGGCGCCGATTTCGTAGTTCCAGAGTTCGTCGGGCTCGTAACGGCGGTGCGGCGTGCGCGGCTGGTCGAAGATCTGGCCGAGCCGTCCGGCGGTGTTGTAGCCGCCGGGCCGATACCCCTCCGCCGCCTGCGCGTAGACCAGCACGTTCGGCCGTGCGCGGTAGCTGAGCAGCACCTTGGGCGAGACGCCCTCGGCGTCGTCGCTCCCGTCGAACAGGCGTTGGCCAGCCGCCTGGGTGACCACCGAAAGCGTGTCGAAACGATAGTCGAACCAGCGCAGCCCGGCGGTGGCCGCCAAGCGCGAGGTGATATCGAAGGTCAGTTCGCCATAGACGGCGGTTTCATTGATCTTGTCCTTGCGCGCCTCGGCGTAGGCCGGATCGCCCAAGAGCGGATAGCTTCCCAGTTCGGTCCATAGCTTGGTCGAGCCGGTCGAGGCGAAGAAGCCCAGCAGCGCGCGCCAGCGGCGATCCTGCGGCGTCGTGTAGGTCGCTTCGGCGATAGTCAGATCGATGGACTTGGCTTCGTCCAGGGCAGCCGGGCCGCTGGGCAATCCGTAGAGCGCCGTCGCGGTGCTGGCGTCGTAGCGGCTGTCGAAATGGTGCGCCAGCTTGGCGATGGAGGCGGTCAGGCGGCCCCAGTCGCCCTCGCCATTCAGGGTCAGCGATTCCCGGTCGAAGTCGTTGTCGTGCGGCTCGCGCACGAGATTGTCGCGCACGCGACGGCCCAGGCGGCGGATCGCGTACTGGGTGTCATCGTTGTGGATCGACTGGTCGGTGACATTAAAGGTCGCCACCCATTCGGACGACAGCGCGGCGCTGAGCGCGGCGCGAAAGCCCTCGCGCTGCGAGCCGTTGATGTGGCTGAGGCCCAGGGCTGGGTTGTTGATGTAGCCGTCCTGGCTGTCGCGATAGGCGACGGTCCTCAAGGCCAGGCGACCGGGGAGCAGCGGCAGATTGACCATGCTCTCCAGCTCGGTGCCGATCCCGCCATGGGCGGTCTGCGAGAGGCCGACCATCGCCATGGCGTCGAAGCCATCGAGATCGGGTTGGCGGGTCGCGATCCGCAGTACGCCACCCAGCGAGCCGCCGCCATAGAGCGTACCCTGCGGTCCGCGCATCACCTCGACACGGTCGATGTCGGCCAGCCGCAGGTTCGGGTCCGGCGCGTTGTAGGTGATCGGAACATCGTCGAGATAGAGCGCCACCATCGACTGGGTCTGTCCGGTGAACGCGCCGTCCGACAGGCCGCGCAACAGGATCTTGTCGCGGCCGGGTCCCAGGTTGGTGACGGTCATGCCGGCGACCTGGCCGGAAAGGTCGCTCATGCTGGCGACGCCCTCACGGTCGATGGTCTCGCCCGACACCACCGAGATGCCGTAGGGCGTGCGACCGGGCAGGTTCGGATAGCGCTGGGCGGTGATGACGATTTCCCCGATCGCCAGGGATGTCGGCGAGTCGGGCGGCGAAGGCGGCGCTACGCGCGGCGTCGGGTGCGAGACGCGGGGCGGGGGCGGTTCGGCCTTGCGCACCACGATCGTGCGGATGTCGGGCTGGATGTAGCCGCAACCGCTGTGCGCCAGAAGTTTCTTGAGCGCGGTGTCGATCGGCATCCGGCCGGCCAGCGCCGGGGCCTCGCCCACGCAGAGGTCCAGATCGCCGCCCAGGGACAGATCCGCCTGCAGCGCGAAGTCGATAAGGGCCGCTCGCACGGGCTTGGCCGAGATGCGCAGGCGCACCGACGGCATCGACGCGCCGGCGTGAGCCACGCTCGCGACAAGGCTGGCCGCCACCGTCGCCGCGGGCCAGACGCGGCGCGATTCGTTTTTGCGACCTGAGCCCACGCTCAGGGTCGAGCCGTCTTGGCCTTAAGTACGATCTGGCCGGACCCTGGCTGGCTGACCACGGGTGCAAACAGTTCCAAACGCCGGATCATCGCAGCTTCCTCGTCGATCGAGAGAACGCCGGAGAATTTCACTGATGCGGCGCTCGGATCAACAGAGATAGGTGTCGCGACGTAACGATTAATATCCGCGACAACCTCGGATAGCGGCGCGTCGCGATAGATCAACTGGCCTTTCGACCAGGCGAACTCGGCCTCGGGGTCGACCGCCTTGATGGGTGAGATCGCCGAACCCTTCGCATGGGTCAGCTTCTGCCCCTTGGCGACTTGCACGGACTGACCATCGCCTGACACCGCCACCAGGCCACGACGGACGGTCACGTCCAGACGATCGCCATGATTCAGCACATTGAACTCGGTGCCCAGAACCCGAATCTCGCGATCGCCGGCGGCGACGACGAAGGGGCGAGACGGCTGGTGGGCCACGTCGAAAGCCGCTTCGCCATCGACCAGCACCACGTCGCGCTGGGTCTTGCCCAGTCGCACGCGCAGGGTCGAGGCGGCCCCCAGAGTAACCTTGGAGCCGTCGGCCAGAGCGATCCTACGAATCTGGCCCTTGGCGGTCGCGTAGTCCTCGTAACCCGGCTTCATCAGCGCGGGGAGGGCGATCGCCACGGCCAAGGCCGCGGCGACGGCGCCGCCGACGCCGATCCAGAGACCGCGCCGGGGCGACTTGGCCGCGCGACGCGGCGTCAGCGGCACGACGTTGTCAGAAGTCGTGGCGGCGCGACTTTCGCGGGATGGCGGAGCCTCCTCGATGTCGACCCACAGCGCCTCGACCGTGTCATAGGCCCGGGCGTTGGCCGAATCGGCCTCCAGCCAAGCCTGGAAACCGATCCAGGTCTCGAGATCGGAATCGCCTTGCAGCCGCACGAACCAGTCGACGGCGGCTTGCAGCGTCATATCGGAAGGCGCTGGCGTGCTCATCGGCGGGTTAAGGGTCCTCTCGGCCGCGGCCCGAGGGCCGTTTCGCCACAATGACGCCACGCCCTCCAAACCCCCTCCTCGAAAATCGTTGGGGTTGGTTCGACGGCCACGATCAACGTCCGATCTTGGTCAGGAGATGCTTGAGCGCCAGGCTGACGTGCTTCTCGACCGCGCTGCGGGAAATGCCCAGCCGGGCCGCCGTCTCGGCATGGGTGAGCCCTTCGAACTTGTGCAGTTCAAAGACCTTTTGGGTGAGAGGCGCGAGGCTTCTGAGGGACTCGGTCAGCCGCTGTAGGCGCTGACGCGCGATGACGGCCGCCTCTGCGTCCGGAGCGTCCACCACGTCCGTGCTTCCCAGGCTGGCGTGGTTCTCCCGCCGCCATTCGGCGTCGCGCGCGCCAGCGCGGCGCTGGCGACGCAATCTGTCGAGCATCAGGTTGGACGCGAGCCGGTAAAGATAGGCCGGAGGGTTGTCGATTGGCTCGGCGTCCAGTCCCTGGACCTTCAGATACAGCTCCTGTACCAGGTCCTCGATGTCGTCGCTCGCGCCGAGGCGGGCCAGAAAGAACCGGCGCATATCCTCGCGTCGCTCGAAATACACGGCGACCATGGGCGAGACATGCGGGGGCGGAGGGTTCAAAGGCTTGAGCCTCGGCCGCCGCTCTGCGCGTCTTTTTGGGTCTGGGCGGACATCGGGGAGGCGGAGCGCGCTCGGCAGTTGAATCGAGCGCCTCTGATGACCCGCCCGAAGGGCGAAGGCAAGGCGCGGACGAAAATCGGTGAGGCGCCCGCCCCAGGGCGGCGTCATTCCCTCAAACCGACGGCGGGCGTCGCGGAGAAGACGAGTAAATGCGGGTAGTTTGCGATTTCGACGGTACGATCACGCGCCGCGATACTGTCGATCATGTCCTGGAAGAGCTAGCGGATCCAGCGTGGCGGGACGTTGAGGCCCGTTGGGTGCGCGGCGAGATCTCCGCCGCGGAGTGCATGCGCACGCAGGTCGCGATGATCGACGCGAGCGACGGCAAGCTGGATGCGCTGCTGGACACCGTCGAGCTGGATCCCGGCTTCGCGGGATTTGTCGAGTGGTGCGAGGCGCGCGGCATTCCGGTCACGATCGTCAGCGACGGCGTCGACTATTTCATTCGTCGCATTCTGGCCCGTCATGGCCTGGAACGCGTGCATGTCACGGCCAATCGCCTTGTCGAGACGACGCCGCTGGCGCTCGAGCAGCCCTGGTCGCGCGCTGGCTGCGCCGCGGGGTCGGGCGTGTGCAAGTGCGACGTGGCGGCGCGCGAGCGCTCGACCCTGGTCTATGTCGGAGACGGGCGTTCGGATTTCTGCGTTTCGGGTCGCGCCGACATCCTGTTCGCCAAGGCGTCGCTGGCCGACTACGCCGCCGCCCGCGGCCAAGCGCACCATGTGTACGAAACCTTCGACGACGTGACCCGGGCCATGGCTGGCCTGTTCGGTCGCGTGATGCTGAAGCCTGTCGCCGCCCGTCGCGCGGCGCTGTAAAAGACTTTCTACCGGAGATATCCATGTACGACGCTGACAAGCCCGCCGCGAGCGCGGGGTCGGTCCTCGACGAAGCCGCTCTGCGTGAGCTGGAAGCCCAGTACTGCTCGTATGGCGACACCGTCCACTATCTGGCGGATCCGAAGTTCTTCACCGGCTGCGAAGGCTCGTACATGTACGACGCCAAGGGCACCGAATACCTCGACCTGCAGATGTGGTACTCGGCGGTCAATTTCGGCTACCGCAACCCGCGCCTGAACGCTGTCGCTCACAAGCAGCTCGACACCCTTCCGCAGGTCGCCAGTCAGTACCTGCACCGCGAGAAGGTCGAGCTGGCCGCTTTCATCGCCCAGGACGCCGAGAAGAAGTTCGGCGCCAAGGGGCGCGTGCACTTCAACGTGGGCGGCGCGCAGGCCGTCGAGGACTCGCTGAAGCTGGTGCGAAACGCCACGGGCGGCAAGCAGCTGATGTTCGCCTTCGAGGGCGGCTACCACGGCCGGACCCTCGGCGCCTCGGCGATCACCTCGTCGTACCGCTATCGCCGTCGCTACGGCCACTTCGGCGACCGCGCCCAGTTCATCGAGTTCCCGTACCACTTCCGCGGCCCCAAGGGCATGAGCAAGGAAGAGTACGGCCACTACTGCGTCCAGAAGTTCGCCCGCCTGTTCGAAACCGAATACAACGGCGTGCTGGACGTGAAGACCGGCCAGGCCGAATACGCGGCGTTCTACGTCGAGCCGATTCAAGGCACCGGCGGCTATGTCATCCCCCCGATGAACTTCTTCCCCGAGCTGAAGAAGGTCCTCGACCAATACGGCATCCTGCTGGTGGTCGACGAAATCCAGATGGGCATGTGGCGCACGGGCAAACTGTGGTCGATCGAGCACTTCGGCGTGCAGCCCGACGTGCTGGTGTTCGGCAAGGCGCTGACCAACGGCCTGAATCCTCTGTCGGGCGTTTGGGCGCGCGAAGAGATGATCAATCCCGAGATCTTCCCGCCCGGCTCGACCCACTCGACCTTCAACTCCAACCCGATGGGCACCTCCGTCGCCCTGGAAACGCTGCGGATGACCCACGAGGTCGACTACGGCGCCCAGGTCATGGAGAAGGGCGCCTACTTCCTGGAAGGCCTGAAGGAGCTGCAAAAGCGCTGGCCGCAGATCGGCGATGTCGACGGCCTGGGCCTCGCGCTTCGCGCCGAGATCTGCGAGGCGGACGGCTTCACGCCGAACAAGGCGCTGCTGAACAAGATGGAAGACATCGCCATGTCGGGCGATCTCGACGTCGACGGCAAGAAGATGGGCCTGATCCTGGACGTCGGCGGCTACTACAAGAACGTCATCACGCTGGCGCCCTCGCTGGAGATCAGCAAGGACGAAATCGACCTGGCGATGAAGCTGCTGGACGCCGTGCTACGGCGCGCCACCGCCTAGGAGATTCCGTCGTCATGCGGCCGGTGCTGCTCCATCTGGACGAGGCGCTGGACCACCAACCCCTGCTGCGCGAGCGGCGGGGGGCGATGGTCGACGCGCGGGACCTCGGGCCCGCTCTGCGCCTGTGGAGCCGGCCAAAGGCCCTGTCGCGCCTGACTGAACGGCTGCGTCGCGACTTGCCGACCGGCGCGGAGGCCGACCTGATCTTCGCCGGTTCAGGCGATTTTCACCACGTCTCGCCGCTGTTGATCTCGCGCGCGATCGAGGCGGCTGGCGGTAAGCCGCTGACCGTTCTGCATTTCGACAACCATCCCGATTGGGTGAAGTTCAGCAACGGCATGCATTGCGGCTCGTGGGTGGCGACCGCCGCGCGTCTGCCGGGCGTGGCGCGCGTCATCACCATCGGCGTCTGCAGCGGCGATATCGACCATCCCGAGACCAAGCGGGCGGACATGTCGCTGATCGCCGACCGCCGCGTCGAGCTCTACCCTTACCTCGCCCCCGACGGCGGTCCGGTCTACCGGGTCGGCGACCAGAACTGGCCGTCGATCGCGGCGATGGGGGAGGCGGCCTTCATCGAGCTGCTGGTCTCGCGCATCGAGACCGACGCGGTCTATGTCACCGTGGACAAGGATGTTCTGCGCGCCGAGGACGCGGTGACGAACTGGGATCAAGGGCGACTGTCCTTGGACGGTCTGCGCACCATGATCCGCGCCGCCGCTCAGAGGGCCAGGATCGTGGGCATGGACGTGGTCGGCGACTGGTCGCCGCCGCGTTACGGCCCCGACCTCCTGTCGGCCGTGCTGAAACACGGCGAGGCCTTCCTCGACCAGCCCCGTCGGGGGCCGTCGCCTGACTTGGCCAGACAGGTCAACGAGGCCGCCAATCTCGACCTGCTAGACCTCTTTTCGGAGGTCGCCGCTTGACCGCCGCGTCCACCGAGGTGATGACCTTCGCCGGCGGCGCGCTGCTGGCGTTCTGCATCGCGACGGAGATTGGCCGCGAGCTGAGCTTCAAGGCCGCTTCCGATGGCGCGGCTGGCCAGCACGCCTATCTATGGTCTCTGGCCAAGCAACCGGTTCTTTGGCTGGGCATCGTCTTCTGGTTCGTCGAGATGGTCGCCTGGATTCTCGTTCTTGAGCGCACGCCTCTGAGCGTCGCTTTTCCATTTATGACCCTGACCTATGCCGGCGTGCCAATCGCCGGGGCCCTGGTGCTCAAGGAGCGGCTATCCCGCTCGCAGATCGCCGGCGCGGCCCTGGTGGCGCTGGGGGTCACTTGCGTGGGGATTTCGGGCCTATGACCGACGCCGCCAATCCAATCAATCCCAGCGACTTCCGCCTGCCCAAGCGCAAGACGGGCGTGATGGCCTACACCCTGGTGGACCTGATCCCGGTCGCCGCGGCCTTCGCGCACCTGGCGTTCATCGTCTGGACCGTGGCCGGCTTCGCGCATCGTCCCTGGTGGGGCAATCTGATCTGCGGCGCGGTGTACGCCCTGGCGATCAGCTGGAACGTCAACGGCATCTCGCACAACTTCCTGCACACGCCCTATTTCCGATCCAAGGCGCTGAACCGCGCTTTTTCGCTGCTGGAGTCGGTGGCCATCGGCTTTTCCCAGACCTTCTACACCTGGGTCCACCTGCGCCATCACGAGGGCAACAGCGACCGTCCCGATGAGAAGGGCGAGACGCGCGACTGGCTGTCGATCTATCGCCACGGCAAGGACGGACGGCCCGAGAGCGTCTGGTCCTATGTATTCCTGGGCTTTTTCCGTGACAGCGGTGGGTCGGTGTACGACGCGCTGAAGTCGCGCGGCCGCGAGGATGACGCCAACTGGGGTCGCGTCGAGATCGGCGCCGCCGTCGCTTTCGCCATCGGCATGGCCGTGATCGACTGGCGCGCCGTGCTGATGCTGCTGCCGTTCTACTATCTGGGAGAATGCCTTTCCCAGCTGAACGGTTACTACGAGCACCTCAACGCCGATCCGGACACCCCGTTGGCATGGGGGGTGTCCAGCTACGAGCCCGTCTACAATTTGACCTGGTTCAACAACGGGCATCATGCCGAGCACCACTATCGTCCCGCAGTTCACTGGACCCGCCTGCCGGCCATGCGCCGCGCGTTGCGGGACGAGCAAGCCGCGAAGGGCGTCCACGTGATCGGAACGCCCCACGCCCTGGGCTTTCTGGCCCGCTCCAACCGCCAGGGGACCGTCCGCTGATGGCTGTCGAACCGCTCCGCATTCCCGGCAAGACCGGCCACGGCGTCCTGCTGATCCACGGCCTGACCGGCGCCCCCGCCGAGATGAAGCCGCTGGCCAAGCGTCTGGCCCGTCGCGGCTTCGAGGTCGCCGCGCCGCTGCTGCCCGGCCATGGGGTCGACGAGGCCACGCTGCTGCGCACCACCTGGCGCGACTGGCTGGACGGCGTGCGCGAGGCTTATGATCGTTTCGCGGGCGAGGTCGACAGCGTCAGCGTGGCTGGCATCTGCGTCGGCGGCGCCCTTGGCGTCATGCTGGCCGCCGAGCGGCCAGCCGTCCGCGCCGCCGCCGTCTATTCGATGACCTTTGAATACGATGGCTGGAACATGCCGCGCTTCGCGGTGGCCGCGCCGGTGATCCAGCTGGTCGCCAACTTGCCGGGCGTCCGCAACCTCGCCTGGACCGAGACCTATCCGTTCGGCCTGAAGGACGAGCGGCTGCGCGCCATGGCCGAGAAGGCCCCGGAAAGCTTGATTGAGGGTTCGATCGATCGCTTGCCGCTGGGCGCGCTCTATCAGATGTATCGTCTTGGCCGGCACATCGAGCGCGTGGGCCATGAGATCAAGACCCCGACGCTGATCCTGCATGCCCGCGACGACGATATGAGCCACCCGCGCAACGCCTGGCGCCTGAAGCGCGCTCTAGGCGGGCCGACCAGCGTCCAGTTGCTGGACGACAGCTACCACATGATCCACGTCGATCAGGAGCGCGACCGCGTCGCGGCCATGACGGCTGAATTCTTCAACGAGGTGACTCCTCAAGCCGGCCTGGTGACGAGCGCGCGGACGCATGTTTGAGGTCGAGGTCCTTCGGAGCCTGTCGCATACCCCGCGCCAGGCCTGGGATCGCCTCTTCGGCGGCGCCTTGGAGGGCTATGACTATCTGCGCGCCATCGAGACGGCGGCGCTGGCCGGCTTCGAATGGCGTTATCTGTTGGCGCGGCGAGGCGGCGAGATCGTCGCCGCCGTTCCGGCCTTCATCACCGACTATCGCCTCGAAACGACGTTCGACGGCGCGGGTCGCAAGGCCGCCGAACAGGTGCGCCGCGTCCTGCCCGGCCTGATGACCCCACGTCTGGCGTGCCTCGGCTCGCCTTGCGCCGAGACCGCCACGATCGGGTTCGCCCCCGAGCTCACCGCCGACGAGCGGCTGGAGGCGGCCAAGGCTCTGGTTTCTGGCTTCGAGGCCGAGGCGGGCAGGGCCGATTGCCCGCTGATGGGGGTCAAGGACGCCGATCCGGCTCAGGCCGCGCTATGGGGCCAGGTGCTGAACGGCGCGCGCTACGCCGAGGTCCCCGGACAGCCCCTGGCCGATCTGCCGATCGATTTCGCCGACATCGACGGCTATCTGGCCAAGCTGTCCGCCGCCTCGCGCAAGGATATGCGCCGCAAGCTGCGCGCCCGCCAGGATGTCCGGGTCGAGATCGTCGAGGATCTTGGCGTCTGGCTGGAGCCGGCCATGGCGCTCTATCGCCAGACCCTGGCCCGGGCCGAGGCCCGGCTGGAAGAGCTGACCGCCGCCTTCTTCGACGGCGTGGCCAAGCGAATGCCGGGGCGGGTGATGTTCGCCCTCTATTTCGTCGGCGAGGATCTCCTGGCCTTCAACCTGCTGCTCACCGACGGCGAGACCCTGCTGGACAAGTTCTTCGGCATGGACGCGGTCAAGGGGCGCGCCCACAACCTCTATTTCTTGAGTTGGTTCTTCAACCTCGAGCTCTGCGCGGCCCGGGGCTTCAAGCTTTATCACAGCGGCCAGGCCAACCTGGCCGACAAGGTTCGGCTGGGAAGCCGCCTGACTCCCGCCAGCATGTGGTTCCGGCACCGCAACGGCCTGCTGAACCGCGCCCTGCGCGCCCTGGCGCCGCTCCTGCTGGACGACCCGATGGCGGAGCTGGCCGCTTGACCGCCATGACCAACGCCCGTCGCCTTCATTCCCGTCTGGTCCAGGCCATCCTGTTCGCGATCCTGCCGGCCCTAACCCTGGGTTATCAGATCACCGCCAAGTTTTCGGCCAATCAATTGGCCCATGCGCGCTTCGACACGGCGTGGGCGATGACGGCCATCCGTATGCCCTCGGTGCAGCTGCTGATCGTGCTGGAGATCGCCAGCTTCGTCGCTTGGATGACCGTGCTGGCCCTGCTGCCGCTGAGCGCGGCCTTTCCGTTGTCGGCGGTCAGTTACGTGCTGATCATAGCCGCCAGCGTCGTCGTCTTCCACGAGCCGCTGAACGCCCTGCAGCTGGTCGGGGGTCTTATGATCCTGGCGGGTGTGTGGATGGTCGGTCGGGGCGGCGCGTTCGACGCGCGCGAGCCAGCGCCCCAGAAGGACGACGCCGCATGATGGGTCAGATCGCGCTTCGCGGCCTGCTGTTCGACTGGCGTCGTTTCGCGCCGGCCGCCGTGGCCGTCGGTTTCGCGGGGCTGCTGGTGCTGCTGCAGGCTGGCCTGATGTTGGGGGTTTTCTCGCTGGCCAGCGTCTATGTGACCAAGTCCTCGGCCGATCTTTGGATCGGCTATCCAGGCGTGCAAAGCATCGACCTGGGCCGCCCGGTTGGCGGCGTCACCGAGCTCTTGCTGCGCGCCGATCCGCGCGTGGCGCGGGTCGAGCCATTCTACTGGGGCTCCGGAGAGTGGCGCACGCCCCATCGCGGCATGGTCAATGTCTATATCGTCGGCGTGGCGCCGAGCGCGGACGCGATGGTTCTGGACGAAGTCCTGACGCCGCATCAGCGCGGCCTGCTCGCCATGCCCGACGCGGTGCTGGTCGACAAGGCCGATCTCGACAAGCTGGAGACCGACGTCGGCGGCGTGGCCGAGATCAATGGTAAGCGTGTGCGGGTGGTTGGCGTGACCAAGGGGCTGCGCGCCCTGGGCGGCGTCAATGTGATCGCCTCGCCCCAGACGACCCGCCGTCTTGACCCGGCTTCCGGGCCCGGTGACGGCGCGGCCTATTTCACGGCCCGGCTCAAGGATCCTCGCGACGCGGCCGAGGCCATCGCCGACCTGAAGTCGGTGGGCAAGCACCGCGGCTTCGAGGTGATGACCGCCAAGGCCTTCGCCGATCGCAGCATCCGATACTGGTTGGCCGAGTCCGGGGCTGGCGTGGCGTTCGTGTTCGGCAGCGCCGTGGCCATTATGGTGGCCGTGATCGTCACCAGCCAGACCCTGGCCGCCGCCGTCGCCGCTTCGCTAAAGGACTACGCCGCCCTGCGCGCCTTGGGCTTCACCATCGGGGCGCTCCGAGCCATCGTGCTGGCGCAGACGGCGTGGATCGCCGCCGCGGGTCTGGTCCTGGCCGGCGCCCTGGCCGGCATCCTCGTGCTGCTGGCCCAGATCCAGGCCACGCCGCTGATCCTGACGCCGGCGATGGCTGTCGGGGCCGTCACCTTGGTCATCCTTGTCGCCTTGGGTTCAGGTCTCTGGGCCCTGCGTCGAGTCGCGCGCGCCGATCCGGCCGCGCTGCTGCTTTGAGGTCGTTTCGATGAAGGTCGAGGTTCTTTTCCGTAGCGCGACCGTGGCCCTGGCGGCCGGCGCGTGTCTGACGCTTGCGGCGTGCGATCGTCATTCGGGTCAGGCCTCGGCCCAGGCGCGCACCGACGCCGTGGCCGTGGCGCGGGGCGTGATCGCTGTGGACGGAGGTCTCGTCTCCGTTTCGGCGCCGCGCGATGGCCTCGTGGCCAAGATCAATGTCGACGAGGGCGACCACGTCGCGCGGGGCCAGGTTCTAGCTCAGCTCGACGGCGATCGCGCCCGGTTGGAAGCCAGTCAGGCCGCCGCCGAGACCGCCCAGGCCGAAGCCGCCTGGCGCGGCGCCCAGGCCAAGGTCGCCGCCGCCAATGCCGAGGCCGCGCGGCTGCGCCGACTGGCCGACGCCGACGCCGCGACCAAGCGTGACGCCGCCCAGGCTCAACAGGCCGCCTCGATCGCCGCCGCCTCGGGCGAGGAAGCGCGTCGCGCGGTCGACGTGGCGCGCGCCCGCCAGCGCTTGGCCGAGCTGGAGCAGTCGGCCCGCGTCGTCCGTGCGCCGGTGGCCGGCGTCGTCCTGCGCCGCGGCGCCGCTCTCGGCGCGACGGCCGGCCCGAGCGCGGCCGCGCCGATGTTCGTGATCGCTCCTGACGCGCCTCGCATCATTCGCGCCGAGCTGGACGAGGCCTTCGTCGGTCGCGTCGCCCCCGGCGCGACCGCCTGGGTCACGGACGCAAGCGGCGAGGGCGCTAGCTACAAGGCCCGGGTGCTGCGCGTGTCTCCGGCGTTCGAGTCCGCCTCGCTGGACGATCAGCCCGGCGCGCGCGCCGATTCCCGCGTGCTGCGCATGGTGCTGGCCTTCGACCAACCGAACGGCCTGCGTCTGGGTCAACGGGTGCTGGCGAGGATCGGCCAGTGATCACCGCCGCCGTTCTGGCTCTGGCCCTGAGTGGCGCGCCCGACACGTCTCGAGCGCCGCCCCCGCCGCCCGTCGCCGCGCTGACGCCCGCCTGGTGGCCCCAACTGGACGATCCGGTTCTGCGCGATCTTCTGACGCGCGCTTCGCAAGGTTCGCTGGACCTCAAGATCGCCGTGGCGCGTCTCGAAAGGGCTGGCGCCGATATCGATCTGGCCCGCGCGGGTCAGCGCCCGCACGCGACGGTCGGCGCCGACGCGGCCATCGGCGCGGCCAACTTCTCCTCGGTCCATAAAGGCGCGGGCGTTCCCGCCTCGGTGGGTTACGAGGTCGACCTATTTGGCCGGCTTAAGGCGTCGGTCGCCGCGGCTCGCTCCGATCAGGCCGCCGCTCAGGCCGATGTCGAGGTCGCTCGCCAATTGGTGATGGCCGAGACCGCCAAGGCCTATGTCGATCTGCGCGAAGCTCAGGCCAAGCGCGCGGCGACCGAGGGCGCCTTGGCCGCGGCGCGGCGGAACGAAGAGCTGGTTTCAAAGCGTCGCGCGGAAGGCGACGCCTTGGGCGACGATGTTCAGGCCGCGCATCGCGACACCCGCGCCGCCCTGGTCGAGACGGACACGGCGCGACGCGGCGTCGAGAGCGCTTGCATTCGCCTCGGTCAACTGCTGGGCCAAGACGGACCGATCGACGAGCCCGCCTTCGGCGGCGCTATTTTGACGACCCCCGCCTTGGAAGGCCTGCCCTCGGAAGCGGTTCTGGGCCGTCCCGACATACAGGCCGCGCAGGCGCGACTGCAAGCCGCCGACGCGCGGCGCGCCGAGGCCGTGGCCGCCACGCGTCCCCGGTTCACCCTGACGGGCAGCCTGGGGGGCGGGGAGCCGGACCTGTTTTATCTGCTGGACGTGCGCGCCCTGGCCTGGTCGGTTGTCGGCGGGCTGACGCACGAGCTCTACGACGGCGGCGCGGGCAAGGCGCGGAAACGCGGCGCGACCGCCGACGCCACCTTGGCTGAACTAGCCTATCGCAAGGCTGTCGGCGACGCCTGGGCGCAAGCGCGCCTGGCGCTGGGCGCGCTGGACCAGGCGACGATCGCCGAATCCCTGGCGCGCGAGACCTTGGCCCAGGCCGAGCGAACAAGAGCGCTGGGCCAAACGCGCCATGGCGAGGGCGAGATCGACGGCGGGGCCCTGACGCGCCTGGACGCCGCCGTCTCCGCCGCGCGCGCGGCCCTCGCCGACGCCTCGGCAGCTCGCGCTCGGGCCTATCTGGATCTCATCCTGGCCGCGGGCGGCCGCGCATGAGCGAGGTCTCGCTGAGCGTCGAGGGTGTGCGCAAGAGCTATGGCGAAGGCCATCTGCGCATCGACGCTCTGTTGCCCACGACGCTGAGTCTGCGTCCTGGCGAGCTGGCGATGATCACCGGTCCGTCCGGTTCGGGAAAGTCGACCCTATTGGCTATTCTCTCCGGCTTGCTGACGCCGGATGAGGGTGTCGTCATGGCCTTGGGTCAACATCTGGAGTCGCTCAGTCCGAACCAGCGCGATCGTTTTCGCTTGGCCAACGCCGGGTTCATCTTCCAGGGCTTCCACCTGTTACCGGCCATGACCGCCAGCCAGCAGGTCGAGATCGTGCTGCGTCAGCAGGGCGTCGGCGCGGCCGAGGCCCGGAGCCGCGCGGCGGCGGCCCTTGACGCCGTGGGTCTGTCGCGCCGCCTGCGTAATCTGCCCGGCGAGATGTCCGGCGGCGAGAAGCAGCGCGTGGCGATCGCCCGGGCCCTGGCCAAGCGTCCCACCTTGATCTTCGCCGACGAGCCGACCTCGGCCCTGGACTCCGAAAACGGCCGTCAGGTCGCCAAGCTGCTGCGCGAGGAAGCGCACGCCAGCGGCGCAACGGTGGTGTGCGTGACCCACGATCCGCGATTGGCCGATCTGGCCGACCGTGTTCTGCGCATGGAAGACGGCCGACTGTCCTGACGCGACATGGGAAGCCGTGCGTCCCGGCGGCGCCCGGCTCTACCGCACGTGTTTACATCGGAGACCATCGGCCGTAACACGCCCTCGGCGTTCAGGCGCTGGACTGCCCAGGAGTCGGCGCGTTGACGGCGCCTTGGAACCATGCGGATTGGGTTTCTTTTCAATCACGACCAGATCCATCAGGTGGCGCATAGCCTGCCCATCGCCATGGCCTTGACCGACGCTCATCCTGATCTCGACATCGTCGTGGCGACCACCAACGCTCGCCTGAGCGCCGAGGTCCGCCGCATCGCCGGCCCCGCGATCGGCCGGCGGATCAAGGCGGTCGAACTGGGCCTGACCAAGCCGGCCTCCCGGCTGATGGCCGCGACGCTGGAAGCCGTGCTGCCCGCCGTCAAGCTGCTGATCTATGGCGACAATCTGGATTTCTTCCGGTCGCTGGACATCCTGGTGGTGGCCGAGAAGACTTCGCTGATTCTGAAAACCCGCTATGGCCTGGACGATCTGAGGATCGTCCACACCCGCCACGGCGCGGGCGATCGCGCCATCGGCTTCGACAAGGCCAGCGCCGGCTTCGATCACGTGCTGGTCTCGGGGCCGAAAATCCGCGAGCGGCTGATCGCCGAGGCGGGCGTGGCTCCAGAGAGCATCACGATCGTGGGCTATCCGAAGTTCGACTTGGCGCCGCCCCGGCCCGCCATGCCGATGCTGGATGAGAGCCGGCCGGTGGTCCTCTACAACCCCCATCCGTCGCCGCATCTCTCGTCCTGGTACGAGATCGGCCGTTCGGTGCTGGACTGGTTCGTCGCGCACGAGGAATATCAGCTGATCTTCGCGCCGCACGTCATGCTGTTCGAGCGGCCCTATGTGCTGACCATCGACAAGCTGCGCGTCGATCGGGCCGGGCGGATCGACGAACGGTTCCTGCGCGCCCCCAACATCCATATCGACTTGGGCAGTCGCGCCTCGACGACCATGACCTACACCCAGAGGGCGGACATCTATCTGGGCGATGTCAGCAGCCAGATCTACGAGTTCCTGCTGCATCCAAGACCCTGCGTGTTCCTCAATCCGCATCGCTTCGACTGGGTCGGAAACGCCAATTTCGAGCACTGGCGGGCCGGGCCGGTCATTGAAGGCGTCGACCAGCTGGGCGCTACCCTGGAACAGGCCCGACGCGACCAGGACTCCGTCTGGCGCCCCGTCCAACAAGAGCTGTTCGCGCGAAGCTTCGATCTGACCGCGGAGCCCTCGGCCCGCCGGGCGGCGCGCGCCATTGCTCGGTTCGCCGGCGTGAACGCGCTTGAGGGTGTCGCCTCGGGAGCCGCGGCATCCCCGAACATCGACGCCTGACGCGGAGCGGGGAGGGCGTATGCGCATCGCCTATGTCATCAACTCCCTGGAAGGCGGCGGCGCGGCCGCGCCAGTGCCGGCGGTCGCGCGCGTCTTGATCGAGCAGGGGGCCGAGGTCGAGATCTTCGCCCTGACCCGACGCGATGGCCGGGGGCTGGCGGCGATGGAGGCGGCCGGCCTGACCGTGCATGTCCGCCCTGGGGCGGAGCGCGACCATCTCGGCGCCTTCCGCTGGCTGAACCGGATGGTCGCGGAGCGCCGGCCCGACCTGATCTGGACCTCGCTGACCCGCGCCACGCTTCTGGGCCAACTGGTGGGCCTGCGTCGCCGTCTGCCCGTGGTCAGCTGGCAGCACGCGGCCTACCTCAAGCCCGCAAATCTGTTCCTGTTGCGCGCGACACGCGGCCTGTCGCGTCTCTGGATCGGCGACTCCAACAACACCACGCGCTTGACCGCCCGTCGCCTGCGCGTTCCGCCTGACCGCCTGACCACGTGGCCACTGTTCGCGGCCCGCGCCGACGCGCCCACGGCCGCGCCCTGGCGCGCTGGACAGACGGTTGAGTTGGGCAGTCTGGGGCGGCTTCACCCGGTCAAGGGCTACGACGTGCTGATCGACGCGCTCGCGATCCTGAAGGCCGAGGGGTTCCAGCCGGCCGCGCCGTTCCGCGTGCGTATCGCCGGCGACGGCGCTGAGCGGGAGGCGCTGGAGCGTCGCTTGACGGACAAGGGCGTCGACACCGTCCAACTGATCGGTTTCCAGGCCGATCCAGCCGGGTTCCTGACCAGCCTGCATCTCTATCTGCAGCCCTCGCGCTCCGAAGGTCTGTGCATCGCCGCCCATGAGGCGATGCAGGCTCAGCTCCCCACGGTCGTCTCGGCGGTCGGCGAGTTGCCCTACAGCGTCCTCGACCAGCGCACCGGCATGGTGGTTCCGCCGAACGATCCCGAGGCCCTGGCGGCGGCTCTGCGCGGGCTGCTGGCCCATCCCGAGGCGCTGGAACCGATGGGCCGCGCGGCGCGAGACCATGTCCTGGCCCATTTCGGCGCCGAGGCCTTCGCCCGCGCGGGCGCGGCGATCTACGCTCGTCTGCCAAGCCCGCCCACCTAGCGCGCCGCTCAGATAGGGTGAAAAGTGGCCTGACCATTCCAATCAAATTGACAGACCACTTTCGATTGCCCATGGATGGCTGGCGCCGCAAGCGCGCCCGACCGCCTCGCGGCCCAGGAAGATCCCGCTATCGCGTCCAGCCAGAGCGGATCGCCAAGGCCGCCTTTGGCGTCGGTTAGAACAGGCGGGGAGACGGAATATTGACCTGGCGCTCGGCGCGACTGCGTATTCTCCTGCTGGTGATCGTCGGCACGATCATCAACTACATCGCGCGTAACGCTCTCGGCGTTCTGGCCCCGCAGCTGAAGCACGACCTGGCGATCACGACGCAGCAATACAGCTACATCGTCGGAGCGTTTCAGGTCGCTTATACGGTCATGCAGCCCATAGCCGGCCTGTTGATCGACCGGATTGGCCTGACAGCGGGCTTCGCGCTGTTCGCCCTGGCCTGGAGCCTGGCCAACATGGCCCATGGCGCGGCGAGGGGCTGGTTTTCCCTGGCGGCGTTTCGCGGTCTCCTGGGCATGGCCGAGGCCGCCGCCGTCCCGGCCGGCATGAAATCGATCGGCGAGTGGTTTCCCGACCGCGAGCGTTCCGTCGCCGTGGGCTGGTTCAACGCGGGCACCTCTCTGGGGGCGGTGATCGCCCCCATCTTGGTGGCCTTGGTGGCCAAGACCTGGGGCTGGCAATCGGCCTTCGTCGTGACCGGGGCGATCGGCGTCGTCTTCGCCGCCGTCTGGTTCCGCCTTTACCGCTCGCCCAGCAAGGCGGGGTATGTCTCGCCGGGGGAACTGGCCGAGATCCAGGCCGGCCAGCGTCCGGTGCCCGCCAGCGCCACGACCCTGCGGGCGATCGTCGCCACCCCCCGTTTCTGGGCGATCGCCGTGCCGCGGTTCCTGGCCGAGCCCGCCTGGCAGACCTTCTCGTTCTGGATCCCGCTGTACCTGGCCAAGGAGCGGGGCATGGACCTGGCCCATATCGCCCTGTTCGCGTGGATGCCGTTCCTGGCGGCCGACGCGGGCGGCATTCTGGGCGGCTATCTGGCGCCGCTGCTGCAACGCTGGCGCGGCCTCAGCCTGGAAGGATCGCGCATCGCCGGCGTCGCCCTGGGCGCGGTGCTGATGATCGCGCCGGGCTTCGTCGGACTGGTCGGCCATCCGATGGCGGCGATCGCCCTCTTGGCCATAGGCGGCTTCGCGCACCAGGTGATCTCGGTCCTGATCAACACCCTGTCGGCCGACGTCTTCCCCAAGGGCGACATCGCCAAGGCCAACGGCCTGGTCGGCATGGCCGGCTGGACCGGCGGCCTGCTGTTCTCCCTGGCGATCGGCCAGCTGGCGGACCGGATCGGCTTCGCGCCGCTGTTCGCCTGCCTGGGCGTCTTCGACCTTATCGGCGCGCTGTGGCTGCTGGCCATGCGTCGCCATCTCATCGTGCGAGAGGCATGATCATGCGCAAAGCCAGTCTGGCCCATCCGCCCCGGTTCACGCTTGCCGAGCGCGCCGGCCCGCGCGTGACCTTGCGCGCCGACACCGGCGCGATCGCCCACGTCTTCGTGCTCGAAGAGGACGTGATCCGCGTCCTGCTTCTGGCGGGCGGGCGCGTGACGTCTCCGCCCAGCTGGGCCGTCGCGCCGGGCCAAGACGATATCGCCGAGCCGGGCCGAGACCGGATGGACGTATCGGGGTTCGCCGCGCCGGCCTTCATCGTGGAGGAAGGCGAGGGGAGGCTGGTTCTGACCACGACGCGCCTGCGCCTTGAGATCACGTTGGATGGCTTCTTCTGCCGCTGGTCGCAGCCCGGCCGCGATGGCTGGCGCGTCATCGCCGAGGACCGCCCGACCCAGGCCTATAACTTCGGTTGGTGGGACGGCGGCGCCTATCACTACGTCAACCGCCAGCCTGGCGAGCGCTACTACGGCCTGGGCGAGCGGGCCGGCGCCATGGACCGGGCCGGACGCCGGTTCCGCCTGACCAATCTGGACCCGATGGGCTACGACGCCTCGAGCGACGACCCGCTGTACAAGTCTATCCCCTATGTCCTCGTCGTCGACGCCGAGGGCATGGCGCATGGCGTGTTCTACGACACGACGGCCGATCCGGTGTTCGATTTCGGCCACGAGCACGACAACTATCACCCGCGCTACCGCTATATGCGCGCCGACAGCGGCGACCTCGACTATTATATGATCGCCGGGCCCGACGCCCTGGAGGTCACGCGGCGTTACACCTGGTTGACGGGACGGCCGGCGCTTATGCCGCGCTGGGCGGTCGGCTATTCCGGCTCGACCATGACCTACACGGACGCGCCCAACGCCCAGGAGCGCATGGGCGAGTTCATCGCCGGCGTTCGCCGCCACGATATCCCGTGCGAGTCCTTCCACCTGTCGTCGGGCTACACCTCGATCGGCGACAAGCGTTACGTTTTCCATTGGAACCGCGACAAGTTCCCGGACGTCGGCGGCTTCGTTCGCGACTATGCCGAGGCCGGCGTGCAGCTGGTTCCGAACATCAAGCCCGCCCTGCTGGTCAGCCACCCGCTCTACGCCGATCTGGCGGCGAAGGGGTGGTTCGTCGGTGACGCGGACGGCGATCCGATCATCTGCCAGTTCTGGGACGAGGTCGGCAGCTATATCGACTTCACGAACCCGGACGCCGCGGCCTGGTGGCGCGCGCGGGTCACGGAGCAATTGCTGGCCCACGGCATCCGCTCCACCTGGAACGACAATAACGAGTACGAGATCTGGGATGCGCGCGCCCGCATCGCCGGCTTTGGCGAGGGGCGGCCGGCGGCCGGCGAGCGCCCTGTGCAAACGCTCTTGATGATGCGCGCCAGCCGCGCCGCGCAGATCGCCTACCGACCCGGCGAGCGGCCTTACGTCGTGACTCGCAGCGGCATGGCCGGAATGCAGCGTTACGCCCAGACCTGGTCGGGCGACAACTACACCGCCTGGAAGACGCTGCGCTTCAATCAGAAGATGGGGCTGGGCATGGCGCTGTCCGGCGTCTCCAACACCGGGCACGACATCGGCGGGTTCGCCGGTCCGGCGCCCGGTCCCGAGCTGCTGCTGCGCTGGGTTCAGGCCGGGATCGTCATGCCGCGCTTCTCGATTCACAGCTGGAACAGCGACCGCACCGTCAACGAGCCCTGGATGTATCCCGAGGCCACGCCCGACATCGTCGACATGATGCGGTTGCGGCGTGCGCTACAGCCGCTGCTGCACGACCTGCTATGGCGCCATCACGCCGATTATCAGCCGGTGACCCGGCCGCCGTGGCTGGACTTTCCGGAAGATCCTAGGGCCTGGGAGGACAGCGACGCCTATATGCTCGGCCCAGACCTGCTGGTCGCGCCCGCGCTGGATGAAGGCGTCCAGAGCGTGCGCTCCTATCTGCCGGCGGGGGCGGCGTGGCGCGACCTGCGCGATGACGTCCGCCATGCGGGCGGCGCCGAATACTATCTGGCCGCGCCGCCGCGCGGGTTGCCGCCGATTCTGGCCCGCGAAGGCTCGGGCGTGTTCATTGACCTGGCGCCCGCCGGGTTCGCCGCCGCCGAGCGTCAGCCGGGCGTTCTCCTGTATCCGCCTCAGGAGGGAACCATGACCTGGAGCGGCTTTGACGAGCGTGAGTCCGCGCCGCGCGACCCCGCCGTGGCGCAGGGCTGGACCTTGAAGGTCGAGGCCGACGCCGGGGCTCTGGCGATCGAGGCCGGATGGACGGGATCGACACCGCCCCCGGCCAACGCCCTGCGGATCCTTCTGCCTCGCGACGAGACCCGCCGGGTCGCGCTGAACGGCGCGCCCGCGACCGTCGCGCGGACCGAGGCCCTAGGCGTCGAGCGCTTGAGCTTGACCTGGGCGGTCTAAAGAAAACGGGTCTATATACCAAAGTAAGGCTGTCTCGGGCTGCGACGATCCGCCGGTAGCCCTTAGCCGCGACAGCCCCTAAGAGGCCGCCCCCTTCGGCTTCCCGCTCGACAGTGAGGTTCGCGGCAGCGATTCGCGCGAGCCGTCAACCTCGTTTTGATTGACGATCCACAGACCTATGCAATAATCTCCAAATAAGGAGATAGTCTTGGATCGTAAGCAGTTCGCCAAACAGTTCCCCGATGAAGCTTCCGCAAGGGCTTTCTTCGAGCGGATTATCTGGAAGGACGGTCTTCGAGCGGATTATCTGGAAGGACGGTCGCGTCTGCCCGCACTGCGGTTCTGTTGACCGCTCGTGGAAGATCGAGTCGAAAAAGGTGTCCACCGGAACCTACCAGTGTGGCGAACGTGAATGTGGTCTGCTGTTCACCGTCACCACTAAGACCCCGCTTCACTCGACGAAGCTCCCGCTCATCAAGTGGCTTGAAGCGATGTGGTTCGTCGTGGAGATGCCGAAGGGTCTCTCGTCTGTGACGCTCGCCAAGGTGATTGGCGTGACTCAGAAGACCGCTTGGAAGATGGGGCACGCGATCCGGCTGTTGATGGAGCAGCACGGCGCCCGCAAGCTGGACGGCGTGGTCGAGGTCGATGAGAAGTATCTCGGCGGCAAGCCCCGCAAGCGGCATGGCGTGAAGCACCCGCGCGGGCGGGGCACCGCGAAGCAAGGCATCCTCGTCGCGGTCGAGCGCGGCGGCGGTCAAGTCCGCGCGGCCCTCATCGAGAAGAACTCGATCACGGACATCGGCGGCAAGCTGCGTCACATGGTCGAAAAGTCGGCCCACCTGATGACCGACGAGAACAGCGTCTACCGGATCATCGGGAGGCTCTACGCCAAGCATGAGGCAGTGAAGCACAAGGGCGCGATCTACGCCGTTGGCAACGTCCACAACAACACCGCCGAGAGCTTCAACGCCACGTTGGAGCGCATGAAGATCGGCACCTACCACTGGATGAGCAAGGACCACATGACCCGCTATCTTGCGGAAGCGGTCCATCGTTGGAACACGCGGGGCGATGCCCAGCCGGTTCAAACCAAGTCGGGAAAGACCCAGATCAAGTTCGTGAAGCCTCCCTTCGAGGATCGCGTCGCCGCGCTGCTGGCGGGGTCGCTCGGTAAGCGGCTCACGTGGACGGCGGTCGGCGGGATCGCCTAAATAGGGCTTCCACCCGTGGAGCGTAGGCCGGAGATATTCGTGAGCAGAACCACGCGTGTTGTCATCTCGCTGATTATAATGGCTGCGCTGGCGGCGATGGCCCCGAAGATTGCGGATGTAGTTGCCGCGATTGTGTGGCTATTCTTGTTCTTCGGAGGCATCGTCAACGATGTCTCAAGCGGGCCGCCTTGGGCCAACTGGCTTCTCTATCTGCCAACTGTCGTGGGCTATGTCGCCATCGGTGTGTGCTGCGTGGTCTGGATACGCAGCGCGCCGAGCGAGCAAGGCCGCTAATCGCCCGCTTGCGAGCGGTGCAAGCAGCCGCGCTTGCATCACCTTACTTTGGTATATAGGCCCGAAAGAAAACGGCCGGCGCGGACGCTCGCGTCGGCCGCCGGCGCTCTGGGATGGAACCGCGCCCGATCAGGGCGTGAACTTCATGGCCTTCAGCCACAGCGCGTACTGATCGAACCACGCGTCGCTGGTCACGCCATGGGGCTGCGAGGCGAAGCCGTGGCCGCCTGCGCTATAAAGGTGCAGTTCCACCGAAGCGCCCGACAGGCGCCAGTTGTGGATCAGGCTGAGATCCTGTGACTGGAAGAAGCGGTCGTCGGCGGCGAGCGCGGCGAACAGCGGTGGCGCGTGCGGCGGGACATCAGCCGACTGAGTCGGGCCGTAGATCATGCCGGCGAAATCCGGCCGCGCATCCGACAGGTTGGCTTGCAACACCCCCAGCACCGTCATGGCCCCGGCCGAGAAGCCCAGGACGCCGATCCGCTTGGGATCCACATGCCACTCGCTCGCCCGCGCGCGGACCATGCGGATCGCGGCCTCGGCGTCGGCGATGGCGTAGGGCGCCTGGCGGGCCCGGGCGTCCGCGCCTTCGCCGCGCTGGAACGTGCCGCTGATCGCGTCCTTGAAGCCCTCGAAGCTGTCGGGCAGGGGCTGGGTGCGATATTTCAGGATGAAGACCCGCACGCCCAGGGGGGCGAGCCGCTTGGCCACGTCGTAGCCTTCGTTGTCCATGGCCAGGAATTGAAAGCCGCCGCCAGGGATCAGGATCACCGCCGGCCCGTCCTTGTCGCCTGAGAGGCTGGCGGGCATCGGCGTCAGAGACGGGCGCGAGACGTTATAGAGCAGTCGCTGGGTCGGATCCTGCTGGGCCCAGGCCTCGTGGGCCGGATTAGCCTGCTCGGCGGCCACGGGGAGGGCGACCGAGGGCGGCTCCTTCTGAGGGGGCAGGGGCAGTACGCCCTTGACCCAATCGCCGGGCGCGGCGCTGGCGCTGAGGCTGAGCAGGCAGGTCGCCGCGCCGGCCAGCAGACCAACCAGGCGACGGGTGGACGGGTTGCGCATCGCGGACCTTCCTCGTGTTGGCGTCGATCATCAAAAAAAGGGGGAGCGGCTCTTGTCCGCTCCCCCTCGCAGGCTTGGTTCTAGAGGGAACTAGAACTTCGTCTCGACCTTGAGGCCGAAATAGCGATCGCTGTCGCGCGACAGCACTTGGGTCGTCAGGTGCACGCCGTAGGAGCCAAAGCCGTCGCCGATGCCGCTGACGAAGTGCTCGTTGAACAGGTTGTTGACGAACAGGGTCGCCTTGATATCGCCCTTCTCGACCGAGGCCGAGGCGTTGAGCACGCCATAGCCCTTCTGTTCCGCCAGCGGATTGCCCAGCAGGTCGAAATTGACCTTGCTCTGGTGCTGGTAGGTCAGGCCGAGGACGCCCTTCATGTCGCCGCCCAGATCATGCTCGAGCGACGCGCCGAGGTTGAATTTCAACTTCGGGCTATTGGGCAGCTGGGTGTTGGAGCGGTCCTGAACATTGCCAAGACCCGGCGGATTGGTCGACGGCGCGCAGCCCACGCCCGTCTGGGCCTGGCCCGGATAGCAGGCGGCATTGGGGAAGGACAGCACCTGAGCGTCGGTATAGGCCACCGAGGCGTCCAGACGCAGCCAGTCGACCGGCTTGGCCTGGGCCTCGACCTCGACGCCCTTGGTGCGCAGCTTGCCGACATTGTTCAGCTTCTGCTGCAGGGCGCCGTTGATGTACTGCGACGACTGGGCCTGGAAGTTATTGTAGTTGGTCAGGAACGCCGCGACGTTCAGCTGGACGCGGTTGTCGAAGAACCGGCTCTTGATGCCGCCTTCATACGACGTCGATTTCTCGGGCTGCACCGGGTTTTGCGTGCGCAGCGGCGTGTAGCCCGAAGAGATGTCGTAGGCGAAGCCCTTGTAGCCGGTGGCCACGCTGACATAGCCAGTCACACGGGGCGCCAGTTCCTGGTTCACCGACAGCTTCCAGGTGGCGACCGTGTCCGTATTCGTGCCCGCGCACAGCTGGCTGCCCGCGCCGCAGGTGCCGATGCTGGTCGGCGACGTGTAGACCGTGGCGGTGGACAGCAGATTGACGAAGCTGTCCTGGATCCGCTCGTTGTTGAGACGAACCGCGCCGCTGACCGTGGTGTTGGTCGGGAACTTGTAGTCGACGCCAGCGAAGGCCGCCAAGCTCCGCGTGCTCTGCCAGCCGGTCCAATTTGCGAGGATCAGGGCCGGGCCGCGTTGGAAGGCGCGCGTGGTCTTGGAGTCGGCGTAGAAGGCCCCGATCACATAGGACAGCGGGCCCTCGGTCTTCGAGGTCAGTCGGACTTCCTGGGTGAACGAGGTGGCGTGGTAGGGGCCCGAGTTGCTGACCCCGACGCCCGGCGCGATCGGATTGGTGACATTGGGCGCCGCGCCGTTGACGGCCAGGTCGGTCCCGTCGACGTCGGCCGAGAAGTTGTATTTCCAATCCTGATAGGACGTGACCGAGATCAGGTTGGCGAAGCCCAGGTCGTAGCTCAACTTGCCGCTGAAGCTGGCCTGCTTGTTATCGGTGAAGCCATCGTCGTCGACGCGGGTGCGGCGGTTGTTGGGGCCCGGCGTGATGCCGGCGAGGGCGGGCAAGATCGGCACGCCGTTATATTTCGGGATCACCGGCGTCGTCGCGCCGGCCGGAATGTAGTTGAGATCGATGTAGCGCAGCGTGGCGGCGGTGCCGTCCGACTTGGACCGGGCATAGGAGCCGCTGAGCGACAGCACCAGCTTGTCGGTCAGTTCGCTGCGCAGCTTGCCGTGCACGCCATACGAGGTGTTGTCGTTCAGACGGTGGCCGTTCGACAGGTTTCGGACATTGCCGTCATAGTGACCGTAATAGGCGCTGACGCGGTAGCCGGTGGAGTCCGAGATCGGACCCGAGAGCGCGCCGTCGACCTTGTAGGCGTGATCCGTCGTCACCGTGGCCGAGGCGCGGCCTTCCAGGCGAGGGGAGGGATCGCGGGTGACGATGTTGATCGCGCCGGCGCTGGCGTTCTTGCCGAACAACGTGCCCTGCGGCCCGCGCAGAACCTCGATGCGCTCGACATCGGCCAGGTTGTCGAAGGCCTGAGCCTGTTGCACCACCGGCACGTCGTCGATGATCACCGCCACCGACGGCTCGACGCCGATCGAGAAGGCGTAGGTGCCGATGCCACGCAGGATAATGGCGTTGTTCGGCGAAGCCGTGCTTTGGGTCAGGGTCAGGGACGCGGCGGCGCGCGTCAGATCCCCGAATTCGTTGATGCGCTGGTTCTGGATGGTCTCGCCGGTGATGGCGGTGACGGCCACGGGAACGCTCTGCAGATTGGCGGAACGCTTGGTGGCGGTGACGACGATCTCGGCCAGGCCGGTGCTTTCACTTTTTTCCTGGGCCGCAGCCAGGCACGGTGCGGCCAGAACGGTGACGGCCGCGCTCGCGAGCAGGATCGACTTTCGCATGGTGATATCCCTCCCTTAGTCGTTTTTGCTTTTTGGTATTTTTCGTCTTCGCTAAGCCCCCAGGACATATTGGTCAAGCCACTTAGGCAAGTGGTCGAACAATTTTGTGGCCCGGGTGGCATTGGGCCGGACTCTAGATCCACGTCCGCAACTAGAACGCGCGGCATTTTATCGCATGGGGCGGTCGAGCGGTCGGTCAGCACGTGTCTCTAGCGGCTGTCGACGCTGCGGCCATCAATCGATGCATCAGCACTGATCAGGCCAATTGGAACGCGACGAAGGCTGACGCGCACACGCCGCCGAAACTTCAATCTGTCGCCAGAGGGCGGTGGCCGCTCCGAAGGATTTAGCGGACGCTGTACAATGTCTACGCCGGTTAGAGAAGACACTTTTTCTCACCATTAGAGATGACACAGACTAGGAGCGTTAGGGTTGGCCGAAGGGCGGGCGCGCAGCTTTCAACATGCGCAGCGCACGACCGCCCGGCCAGC